>JGI24023J19991_10001600_pt1 | contig 17178 bp, 13 predicted proteins | sample Cruoilmetagenom1_FD_19991 | JGI IMG/M metagenome (IMG submission 19991) | reverse complement strand
CAAAGGGATTGCCACTTCGGCCAATATTCCTATGAAAGAATGGAGTGACACGCTCCCCGCGACCGTTGATGATCAAATGATTGGCAACGACAACATTGAGCTTTTTTCACCTAATGCGCTGAGAGGCGCTCAGCAGCTTCAGACTGGCGCCACTGATGCAATTGATGCCGCAAATTTCGGCATTTATCCCCGGTATTACGTTGCCAACAAAGGCGACGCAACCTGGCTTCTCTTCTGGCAGAGCGCTAATGACATCCTGACCAGCCCGCTTCATGTTTTCTGGTATGATAATAATGAATATAAAGTCTCCACTAACATTCCGATACCAGATGAGTTCACCATCATTGATGTTGAGCCCCTTATCCCGGAGTCAGTCTTCCCTGTGAATACCTATCCGAAAGAGGGTTGGATTGACATAGAATGGGCGACGGACACTCAAGCTGAGCAGGACCTTGAAATTCTCGGATGGACCTTCATGCAGGCTTATGGTGTGGTGGGTACCCAGAATACCTCATGGGGTGTTTTGAATCCCATGTGGCGCTGGGTAAACTAATAAAACCATTTAGCTGGTGATGTTGGTTTGAAGCCAAAGCAGTAATTTTAAAAAAAGCGGGCCCGAAAGTGGCCCGCTTTTTTTTGATGCCGTAGCCGTTGTCCTACTCTTCGGGGTGTGTTTCTATCAGCGCACAGATTTGGGGAAATCACTATGAATAATTTATTAGGCGCCTTCGCACCGCTTTTTCTATTGCTTACCGCTCTTTCGGCCCTTCTTTCCTGCGATAGTGGGTCGACGGGAAAAACAGCGGTGGAATCTTTTCACTTTGTGGAATCCTCATCCGGTCTTCCCGTCAAGGGCCAGTGGCGTCAGGCGATATCTTTTTATGACATGAACAGAGACGGACATCTTGACATTCTGGCGCCGCCCCCGAGAAAGGCGCCAAAAGAAGACCAACGGCCTTTTATCTGGCTGGGGAACGGCAAAGGGGAGTGGTCGTCCTTTGCGCCCGATGTGCCCATCAATATTCCCTATGATTACGGAGGTATTGCCGGGGGAGATTTTAACAATGACGACATGCCGGACATGGTCCTTGCCATACACTCTGAGGCCCTGGCGGGTTTGAAAGGTCTGAAAGACGGTCGTTATGGTAATTTTTCCAAAGGTCTTCCCCCCAAAGAAGCCTTTGCCAGCCGAGCGCTTGCATCTGCCGATTTTAACAATGACGGCATTACCGATATTGCAGCGGTTTCCGAAGGGCTTTTCACGCGTGAGAGCATAGGTGCCGAGAGTGGGGCCATGGTTTGTCTTGGGGGTTCCGCCCAATGGCAATGCCGGTTTGTCGGGGATAAGGAGCAGACCCGTGGGCTTTTTGCCGATAAGATTGTGACGGGGGATGTAAACGGTGACGGCAATATGGATATCGGCATCGCCTCCCTTCAACACAAGCTTGACCTCATCGTCTGGATTGGAGACGGAAAAGGTGGGTTTACTCCCTTCAATGGGGGTCTGATGATGGAGCGTCATTATACCTCCGTGGCGTTTGCCGACCTGAACGGGGATGGGCGCGATGATCTCATTGCCGGCATAACCGGTTTTAGTAACCAATCAAACAAACGACTTCTAAAAGCTTATTTAGCTGAGAACGACGGCTTTAAGGATGCATCAGAAGGACTGCCCGACAACGAAGCCTATTATGCCGTCAGTGCGGGTGATCTGGACGGGGACGGGGTACCCGAAATTGTCGGGGGAACCGGACATGGACTAATTAACGTATTTACCCAAAAAAACGGACGGTGGAAACAGGTGAAAACTTTCGGGCTTCCTGAAGGCGGTCTTTGGCGGCTCTGCAATACCTATTGCGTCGATGTGAACCGCGATGGGTTTGATGATATTGCCCTGAACTATGCGACGGAAGAAAATAACACTGGTGCCATTCGCGTTTTTCTGAATGTTCCCCGGCAAAAAAAGTAACCGCTTCGAATCTTTGAACCCTTTTAGACAGGAANCCTAATGAGCTCGTTAAAACGCCGCTGCCTGGTATGTATCCCACTGTTTTTTCTTCCCCTGTTCCTCCTAATGATACTCGCCTGCGAAAGTAAAATGACCGATCCTGGGGGTACTCTTAAAGAGCAGGCGAAACGGTACTGGACCGAGCGACTGGTCAACAACGATTACCAGTACACCTACAAAGAAGAGCTGAAGGAGGGGCTTCCCATTTTCGCCACATACGAAAAAAATCTCAGGGTTATAAGTCGCTTTGGCGTGTCTTCTGTAAAAGTGGAAAAAGTAAAAATTGAAGGCGATCAGGGTACGGTTACCCTTCAAGTAGCCTGTCGGTTTCCCGGCATATCAAAGGAGATTGACGTTCCCTTGGGTGACCGATGGGTCATAAAGGGGAACCAATGGAAGCACCTTCTTCCGGAGATGAAAACCAAATGAAACATTCTTTAAACACCGTATGATCTCGCTGGACCTTACGGCTTCCGAAGGGCGATGTCTCTCATATGCGCCATGGTAGGGTGTGGAATTTGTTCCTTGGCAGCCCCGGTTTCCGGGTCCATCCTCAGGTGCTGCTTCGGAAGACGCTTCGGTACCCGATTTAGGATTTCAACCTGATTCCCTAAGGTACCTTTAACTGGGGCCATTATGATGACCCGAACTATATCTATTCCAACAGTTTTGTGAACTTCATTCGAAACTATTTGTTCTTATTTTCACTTAATTTTTTGTTTTTCCCGTTTAAATAGTGCAGAAAAAATCACCCCGGCTCTTTTTTTATTTGACAAATAGCGGCGCTTCTTCTACGCTCTCCGTGAGAGTAGATTGTTCTCAGACGNTACGGTGTTTCTTTGGTGCGTTTCTCTTAGGTTGTGGTTGAGAGGGACGGTGGTTTGATTCTTTTTTTTGGACGGAGGAAAGAGGGGCATGGAAATGAGAAAGTGTGGGGTAAGACGGCGGAAAGATTGCTTATGGCTGGGTGTATTCTTTTTAACGATGTTTATTTTTCTGGTACTGCCATTCGGACAGGCATTCGGGCTTGTTATCGATGACTTTGAAGGGGATATGAATTTCTCCCTAAGCTCAGTCGGTACTACCTCCCAGAGCTATTCAGGCGCAAACGTAATCGGTGGGACCCGAGTGGGTTCTCTCAACTATCTTTCGGGACAAAACACGTTGAGAGCGAGCACAACGCCGCTAGGCGCTTTTAATGCCTATACCTTTTCTGAAGACTCTGGGGTAAACGGAACTGGAACGATCTCTTGGAGTGCCGGTACGCCTTACGATTTGACGGACGGCGGCAGTCAATCTTCTTTTCTGTTCCAGTGGGTGATGAATGATCATCCACTGGCTGTCACTTTCAGAGTTACCAGTGGCGGAGCCCATGCCGATTACGTGTTTAACCTGAACGGTACGACTCCAATTCAAAACCTGGGAGTGCCGTTTTCCAGTTTCTCCGGTGTCGATATGACCAGCGTAACTCAGTTACAAATACTAATTCCCGAGGGCCTGCCGGGTGTAGGCAATGAGAACGATTTTTCCATAGGACCGATCACCACAGAAGGCGGGGAGCCTCCTCCGCCGCCGGTACCCACTTTCAGTGAGTGGGGTCTGATTATACTCGCGCTGATTCTGGTGGGAACAGGCGTGTGGTTTTTCGGAAGAAGAAGAAATAATATGATGGGGGCTTAGTTTAGGACTAAGTCAGGAGTAGCTCTCTGATTGAGAAGGGTTCTTTTCTACATGGGGGACTGGGTTTATTCCGGTTCCCCGTGTTTATGTTGGGATGCGCATTCGTTGAGATTTTTTTATTTCTAAAAGATCTTTAATTTTGGGCGGTCTTGATAATATGTTGAAGTTAAACTTCATGTAATTCTAGTGGGGTGCATTTTCCATATNCACATGTTCTTCCCAGTAATTAGCCGTTAGACATTGAAAAATAAGCCAAAATATGATATAGCTGTCAAGGTAGCGGAGCTGGATAGCAGGTATGCTGATACAGACCCGCTACCTTGGCAGTGAGCTGCGGTTTTTGTCTTATTTTCACCCTTCGAAAACGCTATAAATTCTGGAAGAACAAGCGGCTTCACTCGACTGACTGCGCTCCATACCTCGTTACACTCGGGACTCCGCTTGCGAGTGAGCGAGATCGTTAAATATGGCTCATTTTCACGCAGCCGCTGACAAGAGTATCTTGGGTAAGACCATTAAAAACAGAATAATTGTTTTTGGCCTTATTGAAATAGACGCTAAACTCGCTATCGTCCACAGCATTTCTTATATTTTTTGCCACTTCCACAAGGGCAGGGATCATTTCTACCAATAGACTTTTGATCGTACTGAGTTGCTTTGGGAAAAACAATTCGTACTGATGCAATGGAGAGCATCGCCACCAACGCAGCCAAGAACTGTCGACCGCCATTATTCATAAGATGGAACCAAAATGTACGAAAGCTTTTGACTGTAGAATCCAGTTGCAAGGACATCCCAACTCTATTTATGAGATGTATGGGGATATCAACAAGCTGGATAGCAATGAGGAGAGGAATAGACACCACTACGGATTTGATGCGTTGTTTTAAAGATAACCTGGGCCATCCTAAAATAAGCGCATAAATAATGATCGGGCAAATGTACATGGTTTTTCCCATAACTCCCCCTCTTAATGCGACGTTTCTCCGCATTATCCTTCCTTCTGCGTTAACAATATTGAGAGGGGCTATGATATCATACCAAATTTCATTTTTTTCATTCAAATAGATTTTCTTGACTTTATACTCCGGATGGATTTTTTTTATTTCAAAGGAAAACATGGGAAGGAATACTCGAATATAATAAGGACCTGCGAAATAGAAAACAGAGCTCATGAAGAGAGCGGCAAGGAACAGTCGCACACCAATCCTCAGGAATTTTGTCTCAAGCCTTTTGTTCGGAGTTCCCATTTATCCCAGAAAATTTGGTGAGCCATAAAAGGAAAAAAATAAAAGCAACCAGGATACCGAAAATCTGACCTACATAGACGTGAGAGATATCAAATACAGCAGGTTTATATTTTAAAAGGTAATAGAGACCGGTGATTCGTATAATATTAAACAGGTAAATGGCAACACAGCCTGCTAGGGATCCGATGACGCGCCTCAGAATTCCTGCAGGGGATGCCATTATGGCGGCAACCAAAAGAATCATCCCTTCCGTACCGTCACACCCCTGAACAATTTGAATGCGGAGTTTATCAGAGCGAACAATAGTCCCTTCAACCACGGTTTCTTCGGAAGGTGTAATGGTGTTGATGGTTCGGGAACAAACCTGAGCATTTAGTTTGTGAATAATTGACTCCGAAAAGTTTGGATATATGAAGTAATAGNAGGCCTGGCCGAGAATAAAATAAAGGATCAGGAAACAAAAAAAACGTATCTCCTGTTTGTATGATCTATAGAATATTCTNAATCGAGACGTCCGTTCCATTCACTGACCTTATTTATTTCTACTGATAAAGGGGTGTTAAGATAATCAGTACATTCTTGAATGATATCCAANGCTTANATAAGGAAAAGGCGCTTAAGCACTATGCCAAAGCCTATTTTTATAACGATATCAGGCAGTAATAGACAGCCGACATCTACATTTTGGGATATTGCTGTCAAAAAATAGAAAAAAGCCGATTCTATTTTGTTGTAAAAACAGCAGGTTCAGGAATTGAATTCTTGCCTGAAGCGGTCCATTTTAACACCCTCTGATACACCAAGCTGATAGTTCTTGAGTGACTCTTTTTCAATGTCGCCTATGCCTGCTTGTCAGCATAAAAACATTGGCGAAATATAGGCGAATGTATGCTTGATGTCAAGCGGTCAAATAGAGAGGTAGCAATTCTAATTTTGGCCGCAGCTTTGAGTGCGGAGTACGTCACTGGCCAATATTGGTTAGAAATCTATGAAGGGTAAGCGTTGATTTCCCAAGAAAAAGCGGAGGTCTATATCTTGATGGAAACAACGAAACTTTTTCACATGGAAATCAAAGAAGCCGAACATATTGCTCCGCCAAGTTTGGATCGGTTTCAACATGTCGCATCCAAAACAGTTTATTTTTGGTTTGTATCCGGGAGCTCTAATCTCTAGCCCCCGTGCCATGAACGTCAGCATCACCTCCCAGCTATTGAAGCACATATACCGGGTCAATGCTAGGATATCATCAAAGAAGATTTTTCGAGTTGGCAGATCATCTCGAATTCGTTTTCAATTTTACAACTGTCCCGGCCGTTAGCTACGATTTGCTCGACATTGTCTTTTGATATGGTGAAATCAGTTGCGAAGGCATTTTTGTATGACCGTTTGCCGCAGCAAGTTGTCGCCGTATGAACGAAACGCATCCAGGTGGCCTGAGTCCTTTAATCCGCAATTGACAAATCCGCCCTGTTTTTGTAAAAGAAATCCACCTTTACCCTTAAACTTGAACACTAAGAATGACGACCCGATGGACTTGCTCGAATGGTATTTACATAAATGACAAACCAGCAAGCTTCAAGTGAAGCATCCCTTATGGAAGCGCTTTTTTCAGTTGACCGGGAAAGAAGATATGTCCGGCATCTGGAATTTCTGAACAGCCCCGATCCCGAAATGTGGCGGGGTATTGATTTCCCTATGGAAATTTCACTGGAATTGACCAATTACTGCAATCTCAGATGCATCATGTGCCCGAACCCCTCCATGAAACGCGACCGGGGCTATATGTCGGAAAATCTCTTTAAAACAATCGTTAACGGCCTGTCCGGCGAAAACGGTTTTCTATTTCTGCCCCAGGGTTTTGGTGAACCCCTGCTCCACAGGGAACTCTTCGATTTAACCACCTTTGCATCCAGCTCCGGTATCAAGCCCATCGTTTTGCTGTCCAACGGCATGCTGCTGAACGAGGGCACGCTTTCAGACGTTATGAGTTCAATTGACATCCTCATTGTGACCATAGACGGGGTGACGACACGAACCTATGAATCCGTGCGGGTGGGGGGAAACCTGAAAACCACGACCTGTAACATTGAACGATTTTTGCTGACGCGCGGGCATTGCAGACCGCCGTATCTGGTATTACGGATCATAGACATGAAAGAAACCGAGGCGGAAATTGCAGCATTTCAGGATTTCTGGCGCACTAGAATCAGCGAAACGGACATCCTCCAGGTATCCGGCTATAATGATTGGACCGGCACGATTAACGCAGGCAAAAATCATGTCAAAACAAGGGAACAACGACGTCCGTGTAGAATGCTTTGGAAGAATCTCACCGTTTATCACGACGGCCGGGTTACACCCTGCTGTTACGATGCTGAAGGCGAGTTAATTGTTGGAAACGCCGGCGAAGAAAGTCTGCGGAACATCTGGGAAGGCGCCCGCTTAAAACAGCTCAGGGATTTTCACCTGGCATATCAATTTGAAAAAATACCCATTTGTCAACGCTGTAACACCTGGCTTTAGGGCCTTCTGAAATCGGTTTTTTCCTTGAAATTGACGGTTAAATGACAGAGAAAGCGCGCAACGAAAACCGCTCTTTAAATCCGACCTTCGCGTTTGGAGTGGTTATGGGCATGGCCCTGCTGGTATTCGGTTTGTACCATTCCGCCCTTAACGGCTGGTGGCGATGGGACGATACCATCATCCTCAAACAGGCCTTTTCCCAAACACCATCAGAATATTTTTTCACACCTGAAGCCTACCAATTCCTATCTTTAAAAAATTTCACACCGTGGCTCATTTTCTCTTTTGACATGGACCTTAGTTTTCTGGGTCTCGATCCGGCGTGCTTCTATGCCCGACAGCTCATAGACCTGTGGCTGGCGGGCGTTGTGACCTACTTTTTGCTCAGGCTGTGGGTTTCAAAACGTTGGGCAGCCTTAGGAGGCGCGCTCTGTATTATCGGGGCCCCGGCGGCAACGGCAGTACAGCAATTGATGACCCGTCATTATGTAGAAGGGCTCTTATTCAGCCTTCTTGCTCTGTATCTGTTTCTCGTATCCGTTCGGAGCAACAAACGAATTCCCTCGGTTATAGGGGCTGTATTCTACTTTTTGGCCATGGGATCAAAGGAGGTTTTTGTTCCCCTGGCGGTACTCTGTATTCTCTGGCCCGAAGGGTCTTTAAGAAAACGACTGATTGCATCCATGCCGTATTTTTCAGTCCTTTTGCTCTATATCCTCTGGCGAGAATTCATGATCGGCATGATGGGCGGAGGGTACGGGGTTCACTGGAATGCCGTAGTGCTTCTCCCCATGAAGGCCTGTCAGATTTTTTTTGGAACCGGCCATTTTTCCCTCGTCATTGGCATTATGGCAGCAGTCGTCATATTGCTGTCCCTTTTCAAAAAGAGGCCTGNGCAAATGCTCTTTGCAGCGGCATTGATCGGTGCCGTAATCGGCCCCCTCATACCACTAGGCCCGGCCGCGGGTGCCGGGAGGTATTTCCTGGTTCCCTGGTGGGTATTTGCCAGTGGCCTTGCAGTCATCCTTGGAGCAGACCCGGGCTATAACGGACCGACCCGTGTTATCAACCTGCTGATTTTCTGCCTTGTGGCGCTTGCCGCCCTGATTCACGGCCATAAAGATATCCACTCCATGGACCCTATCATCGAAAGATTTGACACCCAGGGACGGTTTTTATGGGAATCCCAAAAACCCCGTGCCGTACTCTATGCCCCCGTGACCTCCCATTTCGGCCACTATTTTTCAGCACTTCAGTGGATTAAGGCGCGCGTAAAAGGCACCTCCCAGACGTTTATGGTCATGGGGGACGAGATTGAATTGAAAGCGCTTGGGGATCATCCTGAAGATATCTGGGCCTATCAAGCCGAATCTCACCTACTTGAGGATATCTCAAAGAAAATTCCCGGCATTCTGGCATCCTGGCAAAAAAAGCAACGCCTTATGCCCCTTTCCTTTCGCCTGGATTACGGGAAGGATAAAACAACTATCTGGCAATGCGGGCCCTATCCTTCCGGGGTCTATACATTTCTGAGCAGGGATGATACTCTTGAGAACCTCAAGCAGGAGACCATGGGCATGAATAAATTCCCGCTGTCGCCATCCGGTCAATGGCGTGTCAACCTGGAACATCCCCTTTACTTTTATCTGCGTTACGACTCTCCCCTGGGTTGGACTACTTACTCGCCATTGCTCCATTTTGATCCCGGCGATGCGCATTTTCAGTGGAACAGGGGAAATGCTTCGAAGATCTCCGATACAACAACCAAAATTACGGAGTGAAGAGGAAATGACCTTTCGGGAAGAATTGAAAGACACCCCCAAAGACGAAAATTCCCCGGCATTGCCGCTTATTTCCATTGTGATTCCGGTTCACAATGAATCCCGTATCATTTCGGAAACACTCAAGAAAACACGGATGGCGGCACTTGGCATTTCCCAGCAGTATGAAATCCTGGTCATCGATGACGGCTCCAGCGACGGGACCTGGGAAGCCGTGAGCACCATATCCCAACGTAATCATAACATCAAGATGATCCGATTTTCACGCAATTTTGGAAAAGAAGCGGCTATTCTGGCCGGTTTGAAATTCAGCAGGGGGAAAGCCGTCGTCGTCATGGACGGCGATTTACAGCATCCCCCGGCATTGCTGCCGAAAATGTTTCATCTCTGGAAGGAAGAAGGCTACCAGGTGGTCCACGGCATAAAAACAAGCAGGCAAAAGGAATCAGCCATCAAGGGTCTCTTTGCGAAACTTTTTTACGCCACGATGACACTACTCTCAGGCTACAATCTGAATCAGGCAACCGATTTCAAACTTATTGACCGGCGTGTGGTGGATCATTACATAGCCCTTTCCGAAAACGTCCGGTTTTTTCGCGGACTGGTGCCCTGGCTCGGTTTCCGCAATGCCACGGTCTCCTTTTCCCCCGAAAGCCGCGTTGCGGGAAACTCAAAATGGAGCCGTTTCTCTTTGGTGACCCTTGCGGTTCGGGCGATCTGCTCCTTTTCGTCGTTGCCGATGCAGGTGGTCACTTTCATGGGTGGCGCCATGTTTACTGCCAGCATCCTGCTCGGAATACAAACCCTCGTTATGAAGTTGTCCGGTAGAGCGGTTGAAGGCTTCACAACCGTCATCTTGTTGTTGCTTTTCATCGGCAGTATTCTCATGATCAGTCTGGGCATTATCGGACAATACCTTGCCATGATCTACGAAGAAATAAAAGGCCGACCCCCGTATATCATAGAAAAAATGGAGAACCTGTGATTCGATGAAGATCGTGTATTGTCTGGAATCAACCGCCCTGTGGGGCGGCGTCAAGGTCGTCTTCGAACAGGCGGAAGGACTGGCCGCGCGCGGACACCATATCGTGATCATGGCGCGTGAGGTGTTTTCGCCCTGGCGGGAGGCACCTTGCCCGGTGCGCACCGTATCAAGGCCCTGGGAACAGGAAGACCTCTCATCTTTCGATCTTGTGATCGCGAACGAACGACTGCCCGTGCTGGCATTGGCCGAAAAAGCAGTGCGACTTGTGCATATGGTGCAGAGCGATGACGAAGGCTACGCGCAGACGGATGAGGACAAAGCCCTTGCGCGTCAAGCACTGAAGCTTCCCATACCGAAGATCGCCATCAGCCCGGAACTGGCACGACGGATGGCGCGACGTTTTCCGGGGCGCTGGCATTGGGTGCTGCAGGCCATGGATCTTTCGCTCTGGAGGCCGGCGCCGGTTCTGCCCGGGAAAAAACGTCTGTTGCTGGTCGGGCCTTTTGACGGCCGGATTGACGGGGCGATCAAGGGCATGCCGCAGGGGTTGCTTGCCGCGCGTCTGGCCTGTGAAGCGTGTGGCCTGCGGCTCGTACGGTTGAATCAGTTTAATCAGGCCAAAGAAGAGAAACGTTTCTGTAAAGCAAAGGACTACCATCATGGGGTCCTGCCTACCGATGTTCCCGCCATTTATCGGTCCTCGGATCTGTTCCTGTCATCTTCCCAGGTTGTGGAGGGTTTCGGACTGCCTGCGCTGGAGGCGCTTGCGTGCGGATTACCGTGCGTACTGAGCGATATCCCCAGTTACCGCGATTTTGATGATACGGAGGACTTCGCACTCTGGGCGCCGCCGGGGGATCCACTGCAAATGGCCAAGCGAATCGAGCAACTCTGGCGTGATCCGGAGTTGCAGGCGCATCTGCGTCGGCGGGGGCCGGAGGTAGCGGCCCTCTACGATAAAAATCGCGCTCTGGACCGTCTCGAATCAGTATTTGATTATCTGGTGGCCGAGATCAAAGACCGCCCTGCGGTGGTGGTGCGCTCACACACGGGGCCTGCCTCAGAATACTATGCGCAGGAAGAGAAGCTCTGTTTGAAGGGTTTTTCCGAGGTTGCCCGGCCGGAAGACGCCCCCATCCTGGTGAGCGCAAACACGTTGCTTACGGCAGGCGAACTTCTGCAGTTGGCCGGTGCGCGAAGGTCGATACTGGCTGTGGGGGAAGCCACCCTTATTCCGACCGCACATGTGGTTGCGGGGTTGCGTGCAGCACTCTTGGTCGATGCACGTGTGGGGGCTGTGGGACCGGTCTCGAATCTCGCGGAAGGCCTACAACTGACATCCGTGCCGTACATGTATCTGAACCGGCGGAACTATCAGGCGCTGGCCGATCGCTATGCCCGGAAAGGGGCTCGTGTGGAGACAGACGTTCTGCAGGACTTTTGTCAGCTTTTGCGTACCGATGCTTTACGCGATTTACAGCCGGAGACGAAATTCACGGAAATCCCTTCCGCCTTGCGCGAAAAAGGTTGGACGCTTTCGGTTGCGGGGGATGTATACGTTCATCGCTTTGGGGAAAGGCTGGACCCGCCGCGCGAAGACTTGCAGGCGCTGGTACCACCTACAGCGACGAGTGTTCTGGACGTCGGGTGTGCAACGGGGCAATTTGGGAAATCGCTGAAGCATTCACATCCCGGATTGCACGTTTGCGGGATTGAGCTAAATCCTCAAGTGGCACGGGAAGCCGAAGCGGTGCTGGATTGCGTGATTGCCAAGCCGGTGCAGGAGGTATCATTTAATCGCACTTACGACTGCGTGGTGTGCGGCGAGTTGCTGGAGCACCTGGCGTCTCCCTTGGCACTGCTGAAGCATCTGCGTTCCGTCATCGCGCCGGGAGGGTGTCTTATCGCCAGTAGCCCGTGCGTAACACACTGGTCGGTGATTCGCGATCTGCTGGAAGGGCAGTTTGAGTATGTTCCATTCGGGATTCTGTGCTTCGAACACATTCATTTTTTTACCCCCGCGAGCATGCGGGCGGTTTTTGCCGAGGCGGGTTTTCGCATTGAGCAGGAAATTTCCACATGCTACGCCGATGGCCCGGAAGCGGCGGCGTTTTTCCGGATGTTACAGGGATGTTCTTTTGCGACCGCCAAGGAAACGTTTGAAATCGCCGAATTGACTGTACTGGCAAGACCCGTATGATGGAAAACGGCGTCAGCATCATCATACCCACCTGTAACGGCGGCCGAATTTTTTCACAGTGCCTGGCTGCCATCAAGCGGCAGGACTATGTCGGCCCATTTCAACTGATTATTGTCGATTCGGGTTCAACCGATAAAACGGTTGAACAGGCTGAAAAGGCTGGCGCATGGGTCAGAAAAATTGTTCCGCAGCAGTTCCACCATGCCAGAACCAGAAATGATGCCTTTTTTCTAGCAACTCAAGAGAAAATTGTCCTCATGGTGCAGGATGCAATCCCCTGCTCTGACGCCTGGCTTACGTCGTTGGCCCACGCATTGGATGATTACCCGGTGGCAGCTGTATACACAGCGCAGATACCCCATGATGATGCAACTCCCTACGCCCGCTTCGAAATCGAATCCATCAACGAAGCAAGGGGTCATGACCCTGTTATTCAGGAGATCGAATCCCTTGAATCCTATGCGGAAATGCCGTACCATCAGGCCTACCGGATGATTGGACTGGATAATGTGTGCGCCATCTATCGAAAGGAGCGTTTGTTGAAGGAGCCTTTTCCGGAGGTGGGTTTTGCAGAAGACATGGCCTGGGCCCAAAAAAATCTGTTAATGGGTCATGAAATCCTTTATAATCCCGGCATCAAGGTGAAACACTCCCACAACCGTTCGCCCCAATACGCATTTCGCCGCCAGATTATCAATTCTTTCTGGTGTGCAAAGATCATGGGGCGAGTGGAAGATGATCTGTCTTCTCTGAAGGTAGGAGATCTGAAGACCTTAACTGGTGACGTGCTCTGTTTCGTTTCCAGCCTGCGATCCAATATTTTTCCCGGCGAACCGGAGTNCNCAGGTGAAGAATCTTTTCTTCGGGAAATCCTCAGGAAATATCCTGAAGACAACTGGGCAAAACGTATTCTGACCGGCAGGGTTCTTCGACGGCAGAAACCCATGCCAGAAAGAGTAAAGGAGCTGGCCCGTAATATCGAAACCGGAATAGACTCACTTTTTCATCTGATTGGGAAAAAATACGGTATAAATGATGAAAAAAAACAGATGTTACTTCTTGACCAGATCGTCGCCAATATCGTGGGAAGGGCCTATGGGGAAGTTTACGCCAGCCGCTTGCTGAAAAACAATATATCGCCATCCCTTGAGTCTTTGATGCGCCCTTTTTTTCAAGGGGTGTGATGGGGGTTAGACATGTTTAAGGTGAAACCGGGATCTTTGAAAAAGGCATTATGAATTGATGAAGATACTACAAATCAGCACTCATGATATCAGAGGCGGCGCAGCAAGGGCCACATATCGTTTACATCGCGGCCTGCGCCATATGGAACAGGACAGCTGCATGCTGGTCAGGTTCAAAGAGACAGATGACGATTTTGTTTTAGCTGTTGCTCAGGAACAGGAAACGGATGCGAATGCGTTTTTTCTGGAAGTGCCCATTCAAGAGCAATACATCAATGCGCATCGAACAGACATCAGCAATACATTGTTTTCGCTTCCCTATCCCGGCTATGATGTTTCCCGGTCGCCCCTGGTGCAAAACGCCCACGTCATAAACCTGCATTGGGTTTCCCAGTTTCAGTCGCCTGTAACACTGAAACATGTTTTTTCTCTGGGAAAGCCTGTTGTCTGGACATTACATGATCAATGGGCTTTTACGGGAGGGTGCCATTACTCGGGCGGTTGTGTGGGGTACCAAAGCAGTTGCAAAGAATGTCCGCAGCTTGCAAACGATCCATTTTCTTTGCCTGAAGCCATCCTGCACGACAAAGAAGACCTTTTCCAAAATGCCAATTTGACCATTGTCACGCCAAGCCGATGGATGGGCCGTTGCGCCAGGGAAAGCCGTCTGTTCAAATCCTTGAGGGTTGAAGTGATTGCCAATTCGCTGGAAACAGACCTTTATTCTCCATTACCCAAGGCTCAGGCTAAAGCGCGCCTGGAAATTCCCCATGGTGCGGTAACATTTCTTTTCGGCGCCATAGACGGAACCGAAAAAAGGAAAGGGTTTGCCGAACTGGTAGGCGCCATGAAGTCCTGCCTGGGAAATAATTTTTTTCAGGAGTTGCTGCGGAAAGACCAGTTGAGGCTCCTCTGTTTTGGGAGTCCCAATGACCAGCTGGAAAGCATGGGAATCCCCGTCGTCTCACTGGGACAACTGGGTATGGATGAAGAAATAAGAGACGCCTATTCGGCCGCGGATATCTTTTTGTTGCCTTCCCTGGAGGATAATCTTCCCAACACCATACTGGAGTCCATGAGTTGCGCTACGCCGGTGGTGGCCTTTGATGTGGGGGGTGTTCCGGATATGGTTACAGATGGAGTCAATGGCCTTCTGGTCAAAGCTTTCGATATTGAACAAATGGGCAAGGCAATTGTTTCTCTTGCACTGGATGCTGACAAACGTTCATCCATGGGAAAGGCGGGTCGCGAAAGGGCCGTCAGGGATTACGCCCTGGATGTTCAGGCGAAAAATTATTTGAAATTGTATGATGATTTGCTACATCAGGATCAGTTTTCAAAGCCTGACATGAAAAACAGGTCAGGATCAACCGACGGAATGGAAAATAATGCTGCAATCCCTTTGTCACCCACCCAGGCTTCCCTGGATATGACCCTGGGTTCCCGGTTCGGTGCTGTTTACGACGATTTGCTGTTTCACACCCTCAAGTCTTTTGCTCCCCATGTTCACAGGCAGTGGGACATGAGCGAATTGGACCGGCTTAAACGCCTGAAACAAGTTAAAAGGCTGACCCGTTTACTGAAATCCTGCGAGAGCGACCGGGAAGCCCGCCTGGAGAAGTTGGAAAGTTGTGAAGCTGATCGGGAGGCCCGCCTGCAACAGGTCAAAGAACTAACAGCGCTACTGGAGGTCTGCGAAATAGACCGAGCCGCCCGATTGGATCTGATTAACAGCCTGATTGAGAAACCTAACAGCAAAAAGATCAGGCAACAATTGGACCAAAGCCTTTCTGAAATAGAAGGATTGAGGCAACAATTGGACCAAAGCCTTTCTGAAATAGAAGGATTGAGGCAACAATTGGACCATGAGACACAAAAGGCTTTTGTGGCCGAACAGGGCTGGCAGACCCTTGAAAATACCCAGGTGGTCAGAAGNGCCAGAAAGTTGGGATTTATTAAATTAGAAAAAATGGATTTTTTGAAAAACGATGAAGATAACAAATAATTTCTTTTCCGTTAGGTCATACGGTTTGAGGGGGCACCGTTAGTTGGCTTTCATTGCAGTCGATATGACGCCTGTACTTCCCGGCGGAAAAAACGGCGGGGCCAAGATCCTCGCCATTGAGCTCCTGAAATCCTTCCATGAAATGGCGGCTCAGGACAGGTTTTTGATTTTGACGGCATCCTGGAACCATGAGGAGCTGGCGGTTCTAGATGGCCCCAATATGCGAAGGGCTTGCGTTCTGACGGGCCAGGAGCCAAAACAGAAGACCCCGTACACCCGCTATTCCCCTCGCTTTTACCGGGTCATGGGGAGAATCAGACGTCGTCTTAGACACTTCACCAGAGGGCAGTCTCCCATGGGAAAAAGCTTGGCAGCACAAGGCGTAGACCTGCTGTTCTGTCCCTTTACCGCCCCCACCTACGCAGAGAGAAACATCCCGACGGTTTCCGTTGTCCTAGACCTTCAACACAGGGAACTGCCGCAATTTTTCAGCCTTCACGAAATTGGTTTGCGAAACGACTTCATGGCGGAATTAAAGCGTAAAGCAGACCGAATTATTTGCATTTCAGAACATACCCGAAAAACAGTCCTCAAGCATCTTGAAATTCCCCCTGAAAGAACCCATGCTGTCCCTATTTCCATTCAAACAAGGTTATCCCGTCCCGAAGCGGAAAAAAGCGTTGAATATCTAAAAGATTTCGATGTAGCAGAACACCCCTATATGTTTTACCCAGCCAACTTCTGGCCCCACAAAAACCACTCCATGCTTTTAACCGCTTACGGCATGTTTTTGGCGCGTAATCCCGACAGTCCCGTTGATCTCGTGTTTACCGGCGCCCTGAATGGTGGGGAAGATGCCATCAAGCAGGCGGTTACGCAGATGGGCCTGGCGGAACGGGTCCATTTCCTGGGATTTGTCCCGGAGGAAAAGCTTGCAGCGGTGTGGTTTGGCTGTGAATTCTTGATTTTCCCCTCCCTCTACGAGGGCTTTGGGATTCCCGTTCTGGAAGCCATGTCCATTGGAAAGCCGGTCCTGTGCAGTGACCGTACAAGTCTGCCGGAAGTGGCCGGAGATGCGGCGCTCTATTTTGATCCGAGAAAACCCGAAGCGCTGGTGAATTGTATTGAGAAAATCACGACGGACGTATCCCTTCGAAGTGTTCTTGTGGAAAAAGGCCGGATTCGTGCCAGCCTTTTTCGGCCTGATGACATGACGGAACAATACCTTGAAATATTCAAAAAAGCCATAAATGACCCCGGCTATGTAGCCAATGAAATCATGGGCGTATTTGAAGATGGATGGATGGGAGACAAAATCGTTGTCGTCTATGCTTCCGGACCTCCGGACAGGATACTTGAAATGAAACTTGAGGCACCTTCCTGGCTGCCGGCCAGACGAGTGAAAGTAACCCTGAGCGAGGATGAAAAAACCCTGCAGCGGGCGGGCATACGGACTGGTGGAGAAATGGTCATACGCCAGGTATTGCCTGACAGACAAGGGCATATAACCCTTTCCATGACCCCCACTTTTAACCCATCCGATTATGGCATGGGGGATGATT
>JGI24023J19991_10001598_pt1 | contig 17189 bp, 12 predicted proteins | sample Cruoilmetagenom1_FD_19991 | JGI IMG/M metagenome (IMG submission 19991) | reverse complement strand
TTTTTTGCGTTTTATGATCCCAGGGTGCTGAAAACTTATTTCACCTGCCTGACCAAGGAACAAATGACCGAATTTTGTCAGCCTGTGATCTGTTTTAGTTATGAGGATGAAGAGCAGCCCAACCACCTGTTGACCAGTTATCTGAAAAAATCAGGGGAGCAATGGAGTACGCTTGCTACCTCCCTCGATGCCGTCGAGCTGCCAGACAATGCCTACGACAAAGGGACGACAGAAAGCAAAGTTGAACTGGATGATGATATCGATGTGCCGATCATGCCGGTGATCTTCACCGTCGCGCAACAAGATGCATTTGGTGAGGATGCGCAACGAAAATTTTGCCGTCAATTACTCATCGATTTTCAATCCCATTATGACATTAGTCCTGACGATGAAGACAAAGCGGTTTATTATGCTAAAGAAGCCGATAGGCTTGGGCTACGTTCACCTGCCACCCAAAGCCACTACATTGTCATCGCCCTACTCATCAAAGGCAGTCCTGTTAAAAAAAGTCCTCAATTAAAACAGGCGTTGCAACAAGCCACGGGAGAGAAACAGCTTCTACACATCCTAAGCCAAGCCGAACAAGAATTGGCCAAGCACAGGGAAGCGGCTTATGCCAGGTAAACACCCATTCGATCTGCCTAAATATCAGGACACGCAAACACGAGTATCCAGCAGTATCAGTGGGGGTCAACATGCCCAAGCGGCTGTACAGCCGCGATATCCACATGACCCCATAGAGCAACCGACCCACAAACAACCCGATCTGCGTGTCATCAATGGTGGTAAATCATCCCAGAGCCAGGGAACCAGCAACCCTAAGTCTCAGGCCATTCCCAAGAGTGTACTCAAACGCCTACCCCCTGCCCTATTGCCGCACCCTTTTCTATGGGCGGTGGTATTAACCGTTGCAGCTGGCTCCGTCCTCCTGAAGGATGACGAAACCGATGTCATGACGGGGAAACCCGTCGAAGAAACCGATCATGATGATAGTGTTAACTATCTTGTTAATGAAATACAAAATTATGACCCTGACTATACCTACCCTCATGATAATGATGAGGCCGGTATCAACTTCCTGGCCAATCTACTGCATTATGTGAAGTTGGAATATTATAATAAACATCATAATGCATGTCGGCAGGATTTTGATCCAAACTTGTTTGCTAAGACGGTCAGGGATTTGGATGCCAGGGAAGACATTTTAAATACGCTTTATGGGCAGACTGATACGGGTAGTGAAGCAGACCGTCTACTCAAAATGGAGTACGAGAATTATAAGGCGAATGGTGGTACATTGGCTTATGATGATTGGGTGGTGTTAGACAAAGGTAGTGACAACTTTTTAGATGTTCCAATTGAAGTCAATCCATCTATCGTAAAGCAAGAGTCTGGCGGAAGTTTAATTTATCATGAAAATTTTGGCGGTCACCCAGTAAGCAAACATGTAGGGAAAACAGACGCACAATTAATTGATAGGTTCTTAACTGAGCCCCATATTCCAAGTTCATCTAGTTTCACTAATTTGGAAACAGCAGATAAAGCAGTAGGAGAAGTGCTCATCGAAAACAGGGAAAATATTCAGTCTTGGTTGGCTGGTACAGATCGTCAACTACCTTTGTCGATGGACTTAAATTACAGCGTGGGCAAAAAGGCACTAAATGGCTCAACATCAGTTCAATCAAGTACTACCGCTTTTGTTTTGCTCAGACGAGATCCATTAATGCCAAACGGGTACCGAATCCACACAGCTTACCCAGAATAGGAATTATTTATGAATAATGAAGCGTTAAATTATTTTTTCAAAGGCTACTTTCATCAAGATTGGTTTTCTGAATATGGGACATTTGAAAATGCTGTACGCGATTTTTGTGAAAATGAAAATGAATCAAAAGTTACATTAGTTAAAAGGGCATTAAATGAATTGATCGAAGATGGAAATATCACAGAACAAATCATCTTGGATCATGGAGGTTATGTTCGACCAGAGGCATTTGAGCTTACTACAACAAATTGGTTAAAAAAGGTTGTTGAGATTATGAACCCGTAACTTTCTTCTAGATGTTATTCAGAATATCAGTCAATAAAGGTTGATATAAATTGAAAAATAAAATGAAACGTGTCGATGAAAATCTATTGGAATTTCAGGATGACGCTTTAACCTACATGGGACAACCATTTACAGGAATAAGCGTACTTCAATATTCTTCGGGAAAACCTAAAAAAGAGCTAAATTATCGTGATGGTTTTCCAGAAAGGTTGTGCCGAGAATGGTATGAAAATGGACAACTACGGTCGCAGTGGGTAGCCTCTAAAGGGGAAGCGCCTGCCAAGATAACAGAGTGGTTTGATAATGGTGCGATTAAGTCAAATAAAATATCTGAACACGGCGTTGAACTTGAATATAAAGAATGGGATTTGTCTGGTGCAATTGTACACAGCAGAAAGCTAGAAAAAGGGTCAGCGATGCATAATTTCCTTGAACGAATGAGAAACATTAAAAATAAAAGTTAGATCTTTTTATTGTATATTGCCTACGGCCCGATCTATTTATAGTATTATTTCGAATAATAAGAAACCTGAAAAAAGCTTCAAAACTCATATATACACCGTCTATAATGAAACTACATTGACAGGTAGAGACATAAGTTGGCTTGATGCCATTTTGTTTTTAGCACTCTACAAATATTTAAAACTTAGGAAAGTCACATAGCTTCTTTAATTTTTTGTCGGACTAATTGGTCCGCCATGCGCGTAGTCTCAGGCAAACGATACTTGGGTGATAGTTTTAATATCCATTCGCAGGCAGTATCCAATGAAATACGATGCCCTATAGAAACATAGACAGGCTTAACATTATCTTGGGTTCGTAAGATATTACCCAATATTTCATCATGATCAATAAGAGGGGCAATAGAACCTCTTAGAATATCTGGTAGACCTGCCTTACCAATCAATTGAGTTTTTCCACAACCAATAGTTGGAATATCAAAAATCAACCCTAAATGACAAGCCAATCCAAAATGCCGCGGATGCGCAATTCCTTGGCCATCACATACAACCAAATCGGGTATACATTTTATTTTAGAAAATGCCTTAATTAGTGGTGGTAACTCCCGAAAAGAAAATAAGCCTGGAATATAAGGAAATTTTGCAATATCTTCTGCTACTGACGATTCTACAACTTCTAGCGTAGCAGTGTCTAGAATTACAACTCCCGCAACTAACCTGTCACTCCCTTCCTGATAAGCAACATCCACACCTGCTACTAATTGTATATCATTAAATTGATCTTTTTTAATTACTTTAGCAGCAAGCTTTTGTTGGAGCTGTAAAGCAGAATGCTCAGACAGATTCCAAGGATGATTAATAACAGATAGCATAAAATAATAACTCGTTAAGTATAAAGTCAGAGTGTAATCTGGCAAGTTATATCTTCAAATCAAGAAAAGCGACAGAGGTCTCAACCTAATCTTACCACCCAATATCACTTGATTTAAACCTCAAAAAACACCAATAGTAAAACATAAAACTAGTCTTTCGATATCAAGATGCACACTTTAAGCAAGAAATAACCTGGTAGAACATATTAACATTTTTAACACATCTATAGTTGAAATTCAGTCTGCGTATATATAAAAAATAAATACGTTCCGGCCTAACTTCCCCTAGTAGCATCAGTGCTGTTCAATTTACCCAAGAAGCTGTACAGCCTCGATATCCACATGACCCCATAGAGAAACCGACCGACAAGCAACCCAACCTGCGTGTCATCAATGGCGGTAAATCGTCCCAGAGCCAGGGAACCAGCAACCCTAAGTCTCAGGCCATTCCTAAGAATATACTCAAACGCCTACCCCCTCCCCTAGTGCCAAATCCTTTTCTATGGGTAATGGTATTAACCATTGCAGCTGGCTCCGTCCTCCTGAAGGATGACGAAACCGATATCATGACGGGAAAACCCGTCGAAGAAACCGGTCATGATGATAGTGTTTACTATCTTGTTAAAGAAATACAAAATTATGACCCTGACTATACCTACCCTCATGATAATGATGAGGCCGGTGTTAACTTCCTGGCCAATCTACTGCATTATGAGAAGTTGGAATATTATAATAAACATCATAATGCATGTCGGCAGGATTTTGATCCGAACTTGTTTGCCAAGACGGTCAGGGATTTGGATGCTAGAGAGGACATTTTAAATACGCTCTATGGAAATGGGCATCAAGATGATATGCTTAAAAGAGAGCATGACATGTATCAAGCCAATGGCGGAACATTATCGCGCGCTGATTGGATGTCTAAAGGTAAACCAGATGCAGCGTCAGGGAGAAGTGTTCCCAAAAAAGAGGCTGGTTGGTTTGAAAGCACTGCACGCAATGCCACTAGAAATCCTCATAGTGATAAGCTAGTCTTGGGCCACTATGCTCATGAAGGAAGCAGTTACCAAAAAGTTGCCTCACACTACGAAGCAACTTACTTTAAGGTGGAAAATTGGAACGAGGTTACCAAGGGACTCTCACAAGATGAGATATGGCGAATTAACGAAATTTTCCTGACCCAGCAACTACGCCAGGGAAAACAAGTTCTGTTTTCGTATGATCCGTTAAAAGCAAAGCCAGGCTCGTTTTTTGAAAAGGAAGTGTATTTCATGCAAGAACTGGGATACCGCTTTCAACAAAAAAATCAGTGGACATGGGAGGCTGTCAGATGAACAATAAAAACATTCCATCAGAAGAAGATTTTGCGAAGGCCTCTACAGCTTTGAAGCATCGATCGAGAGGATTGAGCCAAGTACGAGAAAAAATTCTTACTCGTTTTCAAAACAGCAGTGAACTACACGAGTTCTTCATTCTGGATTCCTCAGAGCAATCTTTTAGGGCATACATATTTTTCCATTCGGAGAGACAGATTGAAGAAGCTGAAAAATCTGGATTAACGCTCAAAATAAGAAATGCAGTTTTCAACGAACTAGAGAAAGCTGGCAGGGGGGACAGGAGTATGATCAAGGTCAATTTCGAGCTTGATAGCCACGAGAATATTAAGCGCAAATATGATGGCAATTACTACAATCGCCTGCGCTAACAATAACTCACCAGAAAACAAATACCACTTGTACTCACTGTAATTTTCTTCTAGATGATGTTCAATATATTAAGTGAGTAGAGGTTGATATATATATGAAAAAAAGTGCTAACGAGACATCCATCCCAAGAAGTTTTTAATAGTTAACTATCTCAGTAGGTTGACCGTGTGTTTATCATGGGTGTCTCGGTTGACGCCAGGGCGCACTGTTGATCAACTGGTCAAAGATGGATTCATTAAGGAGATTAAGTGATGGGTAATAAGCACGAAACAGTCGCAGCTGGGTTTAACAAATCTTCTGATGTGCCGAAAGATGACGATTTGTTCTACAGATGCTTAGATTGCGGTGGAATCATCCCATCAGTACCTCCTGGCAATATCGGCTGTGAATGTGGAAATATATTCATTGATAAAGATTATTGGAGGATAATTGTTACAGACTTATCAAAATTGGAAGTCGTAAGGAAATTGTAGTGTGTTGTTAATCTAGACAAATATCCTATAAACCCACAGATCATCAACTGTCTTTGTCGATAAATTCAAATTACAACGTGGGCAAAATGGTTATAATGGCTATAAATGGCTCAACATCAGTTCAATCAAGCACAAACGCTTTTGTTTTTCTCAGACGAGATTCATTAATATCAAAAGGGTACCGAATCCACACAGCTTACCCAGAATAGGAATTATTTATGAATAATGAAGCGTTAAATTATTTATTCAAAGGCTACTTTCATCAAGATTGATTTTCTGAATATGGGACATTTGAAAATGCTGTTCGCGATTTTTGTGAAAATGAAAATAAATCAAAAATTACATTAGTTAAAAGTGCATTAAATGAATTGATCGAAGATGGAAATATCACAGAACAAATCATCTTGGATTATGGAGGTTATGTTCGACCAGAGGCATTTGAGCTTACTACAACAAATTGGTTAAAAAAGGTTGTTGAGATTATGAACCCGTAACTTTCTTCTAGATGTTATTCAGAATATCAGTCAATAAAGGTTGATATAAATTGAAAAATAAAATGAAACGTGTCGATGAAAATCTATTGGAATTTCAGGATGACGCTTTAACCTACATGGGACAACCATTTACAGGAATAAGCGTACTTCAATATTCTTCGGGAAAACCTAAAAAAGAGCTAAATTATCGTGATGGTTTTCCAGAAAGGTTGTGCCGAGAATGGTATGAAAATGGACAACTACGGTCGCAGTGGGTAGCCTCTAAAGGGGAAGCGCCTGCCAAGATAACAGAGTGGTTTGATAATGGTGCGATTAAGTCAAATAAAATATCTGAACACGGCGTTGAACTTGAATATAAAGAATGGGATTTGTCTGGTGCAATTGTACACAGCAGAAAGCTAGAAAAAGGGTCAGCGATGCATAATTTCCTTGAACGAATGAGAAACATTAAAAATAAAAGTTAGATCTTTTTATTGTATATTGCCTACGGCCCGATCTATTTATAGTATTATTTCGAATAATAAGAAACCTGAAAAAAGCTTCAAAACTCATATATACACCGTCTATAATGAAACTACATTGACAGGTAGAGACATAAGTTGGCTTGATGCCATTTTGTTTTTAGCACTCTACAAATATTTAAAACTTAGGAAAGTCACATAGCTTCTTTAATTTTTTGTCGGACTAATTGGTCCGCCATGCGCGTAGTCTCAGGCAAACGATACTTGGGTGATAGTTTTAATATCCATTCGCAGGCAGTATCCAATGAAATACGATGCCCTATAGAAACATAGACAGGCTTAACATTATCTTGGGTTCGTAAGATATTACCCAATATTTCATCATGATCAATAAGAGGGGCAATAGAACCTCTTAGAATATCTGGTAGACCTGCCTTACCAATCAATTGAGTTTTTCCACAACCAATAGTTGGAATATCAAAAATCAACCCTAAATGACAAGCCAATCCAAAATGCCGCGGATGCGCAATTCCTTGGCCATCACATACAACCAAATCGGGTATACATTTTATTTTAGAAAATGCCTTAATTAGTGGTGGTAACTCCCGAAAAGAAAATAAGCCTGGAATATAAGGAAATTTTGCAATATCTTCTGCTACTGACGATTCTACAACTTCTAGCGTAGCAGTGTCTAGAATTACAACTCCCGCAACTAACCTGTCACTCCCTTCCTGATAAGCAACATCCACACCTGCTACTAATTGTATATCATTAAATTGATCTTTTTTAATTACTTTAGCAGCAAGCTTTTGTTGGAGCTGTAAAGCAGAATGCTCAGACAGATTCCAAGGATGATTAATAACAGATAGCATAAAATAATAACTCGTTAAGTATAAAGTCAGAGTGTAATCTGGCAAGTTATATCTTCAAATCAAGAAAAGCGACAGAGGTCTCAACCTAATCTTACCACCCAATATCACTTGATTTAAACCTCAAAAAACACCAATAGTAAAACATAAAACTAGTCTTTCGATATCAAGATGCACACTTTAAGCAAGAAATAACCTGGTAGAACATATTAACATTTTTAACACATCTATAGTTGAAATTCAGTCTGCGTATATATAAAAAATAAATACGTTCCGGCCTAACTTCCCCTAGTAGCATCAGTGCTGTTCAATTTACCCAAGAAGCTGTACAGCCTCGATATCCACATGACCCCATAGAGAAACCGACCGACAAGCAACCCAACCTGCGTGTCATCAATGGCGGTAAATCGTCCCAGAGCCAGGGAACCAGCAACCCTAAGTCTCAGGCCATTCCTAAGAATATACTCAAACGCCTACCCCCTCCCCTAGTGCCAAATCCTTTTCTATGGGTAATGGTATTAACCATTGCAGCTGGCTCCGTCCTCCTGAAGGATGACGAAACCGATATCATGACGGGAAAACCCGTCGAAGAAACCGGTCATGATGATAGTGTTTACTATCTTGTTAAAGAAATACAAAATTATGACCCTGACTATACCTACCCTCATGATAATGATGAGGCCGGTGTTAACTTCCTGGCCAATCTACTGCATTATGAGAAGTTGGAATATTATAATAAACATCATAATGCATGTCGGCAGGATTTTGATCCGAACTTGTTTGCCAAGACGGTCAGGGATTTGGATGCTAGAGAGGACATTTTAAATACGCTCTATGGAAATGGGCATCAAGATGATATGCTTAAAAGAGAGCATGACATGTATCAAGCCAATGGCGGAACATTATCGCGCGCTGATTGGATGTCTAAAGGTAAACCAGATGCAGCGTCAGGGAGAAGTGTTCCCAAAAAAGAGGCTGGTTGGTTTGAAAGCACTGCACGCAATGCCACTAGAAATCCTCATAGTGATAAGCTAGTCTTGGGCCACTATGCTCATGAAGGAAGCAGTTACCAAAAAGTTGCCTCACACTACGAAGCAACTTACTTTAAGGTGGAAAATTGGAACGAGGTTACCAAGGGACTCTCACAAGATGAGATATGGCGAATTAACGAAATTTTCCTGACCCAGCAACTACGCCAGGGAAAACAAGTTCTGTTTTCGTATGATCCGTTAAAAGCAAAGCCAGGCTCGTTTTTTGAAAAGGAAGTGTATTTCATGCAAGAACTGGGATACCGCTTTCAACAAAAAAATCAGTGGACATGGGAGGCTGTCAGATGAACAATAAAAACATTCCATCAGAAGAAGATTTTGCGAAGGCCTCTACAGCTTTGAAGCATCGATCGAGAGGATTGAGCCAAGTACGAGAAAAAATTCTTACTCGTTTTCAAAACAGCAGTGAACTACACGAGTTCTTCATTCTGGATTCCTCAGAGCAATCTTTTAGGGCATACATATTTTTCCATTCGGAGAGACAGATTGAAGAAGCTGAAAAATCTGGATTAACGCTCAAAATAAGAAATGCAGTTTTCAACGAACTAGAGAAAGCTGGCAGGGGGGACAGGAGTATGATCAAGGTCAATTTCGAGCTTGATAGCCACGAGAATATTAAGCGCAAATATGATGGCAATTACTACAATCGCCTGCGCTAACAATAACTCACCAGAAAACAAATACCACTTGTACTCACTGTAATTTTCTTCTAGATGATGTTCAATATATTAAGTGAGTAGAGGTTGATATATATATGAAAAAAAGTGCTAACGAGACATCCATCCCAAGAAGTTTTTAATAGTTAACTATCTCAGTAGGTTGACCGTGTGTTTATCATGGGTGTCTCGGTTGACGCCAGGGCGCACTGTTGATCAACTGGTCAAAGATGGATTCATTAAGGAGATTAAGTGATGGGTAATAAGCACGAAACAGTCGCAGCTGGGTTTAACAAATCTTCTGATGTGCCGAAAGATGACGATTTGTTCTACAGATGCTTAGATTGCGGTGGAATCATCCCATCAGTACCTCCTGGCAATATCGGCTGTGAATGTGGAAATATATTCATTGATAAAGATTATTGGAGGATAATTGTTACAGACTTATCAAAATTGGAAGTCGTAAGGAAATTGTAGTGTGTTGTTAATCTAGACAAATATCCTATAAACCCACAGATCATCAACTGTCTTTGTCGATAAATTCAAATTACAACGTGGGCAAAATGGTTATAATGGCTATAAATGGCTCAACATCAGTTCAATCAAGCACAAACGCTTTTGTTTTTCTCAGACGAGATTCATTAATATCAAAAGGGTACCGAATCCACACAGCTTACCCAGAATAGGAATTATTTATGAATAATGAAGCGTTAAATTATTTATTCAAAGGCTACTTTCATCAAGATTGATTTTCTGAATATGGGACATTTGAAAATGCTGTTCGCGATTTTTGTGAAAATGAAAATAAATCAAAAATTACATTAGTTAAAAGTGCATTAAATGAATTGATCGAAGATGGAAATATCACAGAACAAATCATCTTGGATTATGGAGGTTATGTTCGACCAGAGGCATTTGAGCTTACTACAACAAATTGGTTAAAAAAGGTTGTTGAGATTATGAACCCGTAACTTTCTTCTAGATGTTATTCAGAATATAATAAAAACGATACGCTTCTAGAATTTACTTTGCCAATTACGAATCAAACAGTATCCATCGAAATCACAGGGAACATAACGATAGTCTGAGCTCCATGGAGATATTCAATTTTCCTCACTAATCACCATGAAGCTCTTGATGATATAAATACAAATCTGAGATATTAAAACTTGTACCACAAACCAAGGTATATAGAATTGATGAAATTTTAATTGAAACATGGGAATCCAATAATGGAGAGTATTGATTTAGAGAGTCTAATGCATTTCAAAATATAGAAATATGGTTAAAATCGCAAGTTAGCAAGCATTGGAAACTACTAAGCAAATGAAAATCTAATTACCAAAAATATGAGTCGGCAGATGGTATTTTTTAATATTAGAAACAACTGCTTTTCCAGCAGGCTACTGCGCTACAATCTTAATATGATGCTAACCGCATGCTAGTTTTAGTAATTATGGATAATTGAATAACATTGTAATATTTAATAGATGAGTAGGTAAGCTTGTATTAAATCAGCTATTACTACAACATCATTAGGGGAATGCAAACATAACATGGAAACGCTTAAACACACACTTTTCAAACTAGGTTACAGATCAATATTTTGGTTTACTATCGGTTACTTTTTAATATATGTAAAAAGTATCGCTATGCCGGGGAGTGGAGAATATATTGGAATGGCAGTCGATGAAATTTTAAGCAGCAAAACTACTTGGAATACTTTTGGTATACTAGGAGTCCTTGTTGGTTCAATCTCATTTTTCTTGCACGAATTATCGATGTATTTTCATCAAGATAGTATCTGGAAAAAAAATATCCTTAGAATGTATTCCGCCTGTTTGGTGCCTACAAAAGATTTGGTCTTTGTTACCTACGATGTAGGTTGCTTAGTTCTGTCACTATTTCTGTTTGGTTATTTGAATTTATTACCCGCCGACGAAAAGAGCATGTCAACTAATTTTATATTTGGTGTCTTTTTTACGCAATTTTCGTACATTATATTTCTTGTCGGCATTATGGGCGTTTTTATTCTACGGCTTCCATTTATAGCTCGAACCAATAGATTTTGGTCAAAAGAATTTATCCCATTGAGATTACTAATTGCTAGTTCCATTGTAATGTTTATAGCGTTTATAGGATGGACATATTGAAAAAAACTTATGCTAGTAGTTATGCGGCCACCTATTAACCCGTCTACAGTACCAATATCAAATAACTGAATATGAGAATTACTTAATAAAAATACACGAAAACTTTTTTGATATCTAGGGTCAGAGCACAACACAGTTTCTACTAATATTAGAAACATCTGTGTTCCGGTCCCCACTTATTCCTATTGAGGAAACTAAAGCAGCATTCAACTTTGATGAGCGAGCTATTAACTATTTGGGGGATAATTGATAATGAATACTGAAACAACTAAACGATGGATAAAAGCTGGTAAGATCTTGGCACAAGACTCAAATGCACAAGTATTATGCCCAGTATGTCATGTAGAGACACTAAAGATTATAGATGTAAAAAATGAAAAGAAACCTTTAGAACTAGAACGACACATGATATGTGGTGCTTGTGGAGCTCGTAATTCTATTCGAATAGTGCGTCCTCCTACATAACTTTTCCAAACATTCGCATCTCGTGTCGTACACAAAGCTGTTTTTAATATTAATGAAGACCGTGTCCCAACCCCACTTATCCCAAATAACTAAATATACATACAAAAAATTAAATATTGCATTTTCTGAGTAAAGAATGAGTCAAAAATGCAATTTCGAAATGGGACCACTAACGAGACACCCATTTTAATAAAATCGGTAATTTCCTATTATTTATAACATCTGGCTGCACACGGTGCACCCTACAGAACACAGCTGTAGAATGCGTATTATCATTAGATTTTTATGGCGCTTGTTTATTTTCGGTCACTGAATTTTTCTTATCTTTTTTGAGCAAACCATCTCGGTTAATACCCAACAGGTTTTCAGTCACATAAATCGGCACTATAAAATACAACTCCGACAGACTTGATTTGAGGATCACATCATCATTCAAGCGATAATAATCATAGCTAATCTCATCTGCGCCTACCTGAATGGTGTAATGCGTATCGGCCTTCTTGTCTTTTAGTTGGTTAACCTTATCGGCATCTGCAACAGCATTCACTTGTGGGTATTCAAGGGCATTGATTAATTTATCCAGTCGGGTCTGATCGATACTTTCATTTTCCTGCTGATCTTTGAGGCGCCAGTTATCTGCTTGTGAGGTAACGATGAAGTCGACGCCCTGGATTGTGTCGATCCCCTTACGCACCTTCAACAGGCGTTTATCAAACCATCGCTCCGCCTCAGAAGAGGCAAGATATAAACCCAATTCGACAACATAGATATTTGAGTCTTTGGCATTTCTTGCATATATTTTTCTTAAACCGGGAGAGTCCCCCAAGTAAAGTTCGCTAGTACTTTCATCAGTTGTATTAAATGTAATATGTCGTTTGAATTTATCTTGTGATACTTGAAAGCGTTCTGCAGCTCCTGGACTGCTTGCAACGGGCCAGTCGGTTTGAATGGCGATTAATTTTTCAAATAATTGTTCAAGTAATCCTTGGTCGACTGCAAGTTGATGATAGTCAGGCAGCATCCATCCATTGTCAGTTTTTTTGAGTGTGAGCGTTTTATTTTTCTCATCTTTTATTGTAATCGAATCAATCTTATTGGTATCCAGCTTTATCAATACCTGATCCGACTTTTGCTCATTGTTACTAGACAGGTTCCCACTATACAACCAGACGATCAAGCCACATTGTATTAGTAATAAAACAATAAGAGTGCTGATTTTATTCACTAGCATGCCCTCCCTTGCCTGCTAACAAACTACGATAGCGAGCTATTTTTCTGCTGCTTATAATTCGCCTGCCAATGGCGATAAGCACAATCACAATGAATACCAATCCATATTGACTGTATTCCCACAGGAGCTGCACTTCACGCTCCATCGGCGGCAGTGTGCGATTGAAATGCCCACGTGAGCGTATTTTCAGTAAGCCCCTGTCTTCTAACGACCAGTCAACCGCATTGGCTATTAGCTGGTAGGAATTTAAATACGCGGCACTGGCAGCCGATGTCAGGAAGCCGACCGATTGGTCCTGCAAGAATTCGTTGGAGGAAAATAGTATGACGCGCGCGGTTTCCGGTGAATGAGTGATCACCGAAGTATAGGATTCCTGCTTTTCCTTTTTGTCTTTATTATCTTTATTATCTTTATTTTTCTCATTCGTCGCTACTTTTTCCTGCGGAACATCCTTGTCTTTAAAATAGGAACTGAACTGCCCTTCTACAATAACACCTATCAGCTCTTGCTGCTGTTGCCCCTTGACCGGAAAAGGTGGTTTACCGTCTTGACCCAGTCGCGGCATAATGGTCAGGTCTTCTGTACGCCAGGTTTGTGCCGTGCTGGATAGTAATGGGGTGACACGTCTTTCGTTATTCTTTTTTGTATCCAGCTCGATGGGAGAAGCCCAGGTCATGGTGAGTTGACCCAAATCAGAGGTAATGGCGTTGTCGTTCGATAAACCCTCTCTGATATCAACAAAATAGGGATAGTCGAGCATCCTCACTTCCTGAAAGGCATAGCCTTCTACCTGGCGTGTGACCGGAATCGGGAAAGCTGCATTTTGCGGATCCATGACGAAACTGTTATGGATTCCAATACCCGCATGTTGTAACCAGTCTTCCAGACCTGATGTTTGCTGTTTGGCGACCAGCTTATTGTCTTGTACTTCTACAGAATAAGGCGAGGTCGCCGCTATTAAGGTTCCCCCCTGCATCACAAACTGGTCGATAGCAAATAGTTCTAGTTCAGTGAGTTGCTGTGGTGCTAATAGCAATAATATATCGATATCCCCCGGCACCTGTCCTTTTTTAAGATCAACGTCTTTGATCGTTAGATTGGACAGCAAGGATGTTTTCAATTGTTTAAATGAGGTCACACTCTGGCCTAATTGCGCCAGATAAGCGTTCACGGGTGGCGCCACGATGCCTGCCGTTTTCAGGAAACCACTGGCAAAGCGCTTCAAGCCTGCTTGCAGGCTACGCTTAAAGCCATCGATCTTGTAGTCGCTTGGCAATGGTAATTGTACCACCTGTCCACTACCTTCAAGGACGACATAAAAATAGAATGTATTTTTATCCAGCAAACTGGCCTGCATCGGTTTAAAGCCATATTGCTCCAACAGCATCTTCGTTAGTTGGCCACTACTCTCTTCAGGTTCGATGTAGCGCACTTGTAATTTACCATTGGCTTTTTGCTGAGTCTCATCCAATAACTGGCTGACATCGGTCTTGAGCTTTTTCAATACTGCGGGCAGGCGCTTCTCGGCAGAAATATAGGCCGATACGGTAATGGGTTTTGCTATTTGATCAAACAGATTACCTGCGGATTGATAGGCAAACAGGGCCTTTTTGATCGCCCGTGTGACATCGTATTCAGGGTTCCTGAGTTGTACATCAATCTCAGTTTCGCTTGAGGCCTTCACTTCGATCAGATCACGAAAACCCAGCACCTCGAACTGATCACCGTATTGCACCAGCACATTGAAGTATGAATTGACCAGGGCTGCCTGGTATTTGTCGGTGATCTGTAAGGGAACCGCTTTGATGCCATATTTTTTATTGGCCTCATCTTCCATTTCCGGGTGTTGGGCCGGATCTATAATTTCAACGCGGACACGACCCCGACCTGCGACTTCGTATTCTTTCAGCAGGTCTTTGATCTGAGGTACCAGTGGTGACAATAGCGGGTGGGTTTTGGCACTGAAATAACCACGAATCAACATTGGTTCCTGCAAGCGCTCAAGGTATTCATGACTGGTTGCAGATAGGCTGTAAATCTGCCCGCGTGTCATATCGGCGCGCAGTTGGCTGAATGGATATAGCCAGACATTCACCAGCAAGACATTGACCACCAGTAACACCGTCAACCATGTTTTTTTTGCGTGTTGCGGTTTGTGGCCGCGATGCGCCCAGGCTTGCCGATACAAGCTAGCGATATTCATTATCAGAAAGACAATGGTAACACTGAGATAAAAATATAAATCACGTACATCGATAATGCCGCGNTCAATCGATTCAAATCGTGAACCACTACCGAGCAAACGTAATATCTCCCCTGCCTGGATACCAAANAAATCGGTCAGCAANGATGATCCCAACAGATTAAATATCCCACACAACAGGGTCGTTACCATCAGGCTGACAATTTGGCTATCGCTGCGCGCACTGACAAACAAACCGATACTCAGATACGATGCGCCCAACAAGATCGATGCGATATAGGCTGCCATGACCGGACCCATATCGATCTCGGCTAGGGTGGCCACCATAATAGGAATCGGTAGTGTTAACGCCAGCGCCACTATCAACAGGATCAGACAGGCATAAAATTTACCCATGACAAAATGCGAGACCCTGACCGGTGAAGTCAACACAAATTCCAGCGTGCCCGTGCGACGCTCCTCACTCCACATGCGCATGGTCAACGCGGCCGACAGAAAAATCAGTAATACCGGCAACCATTGAAATAATGGGCGTACATCGGCGATATTACGCGCAAAAAACGTTTCCACCCAGAAAAACAGGTACAGCATCACGACTATAAAGCTGGCCAGAAACAGATAGGCGATGGGTGATGAGAAAAAAAGCGTGAGTTCCTTGCGGGTGATTAGGCCCGTATCCTTGTCAAACAACATCAGTCATACCCTTTCCTGAATTCACTTCGCGAAACAATTTCTCAAGATCACGTTTATGTGGATAGATCGCGAAAAGTCGATGACCTGCCCCCACCACCGTCTTGGTGATAGTCGCTGCGCTCTGACCAGGGTCGGCATCCTCGACCAGCTTTATCAAACAGGTATGACTATCCCCTTGTTGCTCTTTTAAGGCGACGTCACTGATATCTGCCAGACTATCCAGTAAGGGCTTGATGACATCCACCGTGGCATCTGTCTGTAACAACAAGGCATTATCACGGGCGAAATCCGCCAGTTGTTCATCGACCAGTAAACAACCATTTCCCAGGATAATAACACGGTCACAAACCGCCTCGACTTCCTGCATGATATGTGTCGACAGGATAATAGTGGCGTGCTCGGAATAACGTTTGATCAAACGGCGCATATGCAGGGTCTGCGTAGGATCAAGACCATTGGTGGGTTCGTCCAGTATCAGGACCGCCGGGTTGTGCAAGATAGCCTGGGCAACACCCACTCGTTGTTTATAACCACGCGACAAGGTAGCGATCGGCTGGATAGCTTTATCCTGCAATTCCGTCTGTTCGATCGCATCCAGTACTGCCTGCCATCTTTTTTGTCCGCTCAGTCCACGCAGGCCCGCCACATACTCAAGGTAGTCAGCAACCAGCATTTCCGGGTACATGGGTAGATTTTCAGGCAGGTAGCCTATCATTGTTTTGACGGCTTCGGCCTGTTGTGAAATGTCTTTATTATCGATACTGATAACACCACTGTCAGGCTCAAGATAGCCAGTCAGCATTTTCATAATGGTGGTTTTACCTGCGCCATTATGTCCCAGGAGGCCAACAATCTCGCCTTTACCTATATTGAATGAAACCTGATTAACAGCGACAAAATCGCCGAACTGACGACTTAGCGAATCCACCAGAATCATTAGTGCTCCTTTTTATTAACCATTAACAAATTACAATAACACAACATCCATTAATGGCTCACAATTATTCCATACTATTCCGTTTTTTGGCAATCCTGGCAAACGCCATAAATATACAGGCAATGATCGGTCATCTCGTAACCGGCCTTTTCAGAAATTTCATGCTGTAACTTTTCAATGGTCTCATCGATAAACTCATCCACACGTCCACAGCGTACACACACGATATGGTCGTGGTGATTACCCAGATTCATCTCAAATACCGAATGCCCCGTATCAAAATGGTGGCGTGTGACCAGGCCGGCAGTTTCAAACTGGGTCAAGACTCGATAGACCGTCGCCAGACCTATCTCTTCGCCGGCTTCCAGCAATAGTTTGTAGACATCCTCGGCACTAAAATGCCGTGTCTTGCTGCT
>JGI24023J19991_10001597_pt1 | contig 17193 bp, 15 predicted proteins | sample Cruoilmetagenom1_FD_19991 | JGI IMG/M metagenome (IMG submission 19991) | reverse complement strand
ATTCCTTTCGCACTCCCTCTCCATCCCCTTCCAAATTCCAAAAAACAACTTCACCATCCGAAGGGCCGATCATTATAAACCGGACAAAGAGGGTGTCAAGATAAAATTTGCACTTTCGCGAACCTTTTTTTGCCCACCTGATAGATGTGCGTCGTACCCGCAGTAAGCAGAAGCTTTTGATTCGACACACGCTCCCCATCAATCCTCACCGCCCCCTGTTTGAGCATTCGGTAGGACTCCGACGTACTTGACGTCAGACCGGCATCTTTCAATAGGTTGGCAATGGCGTAGGAGACATCATGCGCCCGCAGCTGCAGGAGCTCAAGATCATCCGGCAGTGCGCCACGCTTGAAACGCGCCTCAAATGTTTCCAGTGCAGCGCTTGCGGCGGACGCGCCGTGAAACCGTTCGACGATTTCCTGTGCAAGGCGCACTTTATAATCTCTTGGGTTCGCCCCATCCTCACACTGCTTGCGCCAGCGATCGACTTCGTCCATCAGTCGGAAACTCAGCAGCTCATAATACCGCCACATCAGATCGTCCGAGATCGACATCAATTTCCCGAACATGTCATCCGGCGGCTCGGTAATGCCGACATAATTACCCAACGATTTCGACATTTTCTGCACACCGTCCAGACCTTCCAGGATCGGCATCGTGATCACGACCTGCGGCTCCTGACCATACGCTTCCTGCAATTGCCGGCCGACCAGCAGATTGAACTTCTGGTCGGTACCGCCAAGCTCGACATCGGCTTTCATTGCGACCGAGTCATAGCCTTGTATCAACGGATAAAGAAATTCGTGGATCGCTATCGGCTGACCATTCCGGTAGCGCCTGCTGAAATCATCGCGCTCCAGCATCCGCGCGACCGTATGTCTGGATGCCAACCGGATCAATTCCGCCGAATTCATTGCATTCATCCAGCTGGAATTGAACATCACCAAGGTCTTGGTCGGATCCAATATTTTGAAAATCTGCTGCTCGTATGTCTTGGCGTTTTCGATGACTTCGTCCCGTGTCAACGGCTTGCGCGTCACGTTCTTCCCGGTCGGATCACCGATCATGCCGGTAAAGTCACCAATCAGAAACATCACCTCGTGGCCGACATCCTGAAATTGCTTCAATTTGTTCAGTAAAACCGTGTGCCCCAGATGCAGATCCGGCGCAGTCGGATCAAAACCGGCCTTGACCCGCAACGACCGCCCGGTTTTGATCTTTTTTTCCAGCCCTTCCGCAAGCAATATCTCCTCTGCGCCCCGGGAAAACAGGGCCACCGCATCAGATTCCGACATTTTTCGTCATTACTCCATCGTTGTCAGGCACAAAGAAACACAATGCGATACGCGCAAGACCATACCAAACGGTAAGGCACTCGAAAAAAATGTGGAACAGTCGTATGTTACACGGAAAAAGAAGAGCCGCAGCCGCAGGTCGTCGAGGCATTAGGATTGCGAATCACGAACTGAGCCCCTGACAGGTCTTCCGTATAATCGATTTCGGCGCCGGTCAGGTACTGGATGCTCATGGAGTCGATCAGGACGGTCACCCCTCCCTTTTCGATCCTCGTGTCATCTTCGTTCTCCTCCTCATCGAAGGTAAACCCGTATTGGAAACCGGAACATCCTCCGCCGGTTACATATACACGCAGATTCAGATTGTCGTTGCCTTCATCCTTGATCAACTCGCTCACTTTGTTTGCTGCAGTGTCGGTAAACACGATTGCTGTTTCAGTCATAAAATCAGGACCTCGGAACGCAGTGAATAAAAGAGGATTATGTCGATTCCCATGATTTCAGTCAAGATATGATTGCCGGGCCACCGCCGTTATCATCCTGTTGCAACGTCCTTCCAGGCCCAGCGTTTCATTACATTGCCGGCCCCCGGCGTATGTGAAATGACACGTATTTCAACCGTTTCAGGAACGAACGCTTTCGGCCACAGTATATTCCCTGAAAGCAACTGATAATATTGAAAAGCGAAGCTCAGGCCGTTGGCATGTTCTTTGTCAAAGTCTTTCAACGCAAGGGTCCGCTGTTCACCATCGATGCGCCCGCTGATAGAGATTTGGACAGTTCCTCTGATTTCGCTTTCCCAGCTGCCCCCTTGCGACAATGTCAGCCGATACTGCAAACCTCCGTCATGAACGATTTGAAAGTCCTGAACCGCCAGCGTTTCGTCCGACTTCTCAGATAAACCGATCCGCCGATAGAGCTCCAAATCCTTTTTGGCTTCGGACAACTCCTCCTGCAGCTCCGCCAGGGCATTTTGCGCATTGAGAAGCGCCAGACGGTCCAACTCGCTCGAACTCTCCAAAATTGCGACCTTTTCCTGGAGCGCCGCATGTGCAGCCTGAACACTCTCCAATTGTTCACGTAGCTTTGCATTCTCGACCGCCGCTCGCCGGCTTCCCTCATTGCCCAGATAGCGTCCGAGCAGCAGGCCGTCGCCGAAGGCGATCAGAATGATCGCAATCACCCCGATCATCCGTTTATAACGATTATCTTTTGGCAAAACCGCAATATCCGTGAATGCAAGCCATTAAAGGATGGTGCGCACAGCGCACGCTACAGCACGACCGCGCCGCGAGTCAGACCGAACGGCCGCCGGCCGGCGCTCGTTATGGATAAAGCGCCGGCGCATGCAAGCCGGCCAACTCGTCCAGACCGCAGATCAGGTTCATGTTTTGAACCGCCTGCCCTGCCGCTCCTTTCACCAAATTATCGATCACCGAGAGAATCACGACCGTGTCGCCGCCCTGCGGTCGGTGGACAGCGATGTGACAGCGATTGGCGCCTTTCACATTGCGTGTGTCAGGATGTGAGCCCGGCGGCAATACATCGACAAAACATTCATCTGAAAAACGTGCTTCATACAATGCCTGAAGATCATCCGCTTCACCGGTGATGCGGGCATACAAAGTGGCATGAATTCCGCGAATCATGGGAATCAAATGCGGTACGAAAGTCAAGCCGACCGGCTCGCCGCACATCTGCTTCAACCCCTGACGAATTTCAGGCAAATGGCGATGGCCGTCGGCCGCATAAGCTTTCAAACTTTCTCCTGCTTCGCTCATCAGAACCGGCACCTGCACTTTTCGCCCGGCTCCGCTGGCACCCGATTTTGCATCGGCGATCAGCCCTTGCAAATCGATCGAACCGGACTCCACTAAAGGCAGAAACCCGAGCTGCACTGCCGTCGGATAGCATCCGGGACAGGCAATCAGCCGTGCCTTCTTGATCCGATCCCGATTCATTTCAGGTAGGCCATAGACCGCCTCGCGCAGCAAATCGGGACAAGCGTGGGGCTCGCCGTACCACTGCTTCCAGATCAGAGGATCTTTGAGCCTGAAATCAGCGGAGAGATCGACAACCTTGATATCGCGCGCCAGCAACGCTTCAACCATCCGCATCGCGGTGCCGTTCGGCGTTGCAAAAAATACGACATCGCATTCCGCCAAAAGCTCGATTTCCGGCTGACTGAACTCGAGATCCACAAAGCCCCGCAAATTCGGATAAAGATCGCCCACCGATTGACCGGCATCTGAACGCGATGTCACCGCCCGAATCGCCGCTCCGGGATGCTGCACAAGAATGCGCAGCAGCTCCACACCGGTGTAACCGGTTCCACCGACAATGCCTGCTTGAATCATAGCCCTCGATCTTCAAGATAAAAGGCCTATGTTAACGCGGAAATGATCCAAGACAAAAGGGCAACTGTGAGCCAGACCGTTTTCTCGATCGGCCGCACCATCCTTCTGGTATAATTTTTCACCATGCTGGATCAACCTAACCCGTCAAACAGTCTGTTTTCAAGCACCGCATGGAAGCAGCGACTGGTTTTCTGGGCCGGCGCGACCGTTGTGGGCTTGCTGATCGTTTCGCTCATACTGCTCAGTGAATGGGCCAGCCAACTTTCGCAAAAGATTTATCAGGATTATCGTTGGCTCAGCTTTATCGTTTCACCGCTGGGACTGGCCTTTACCGCTTGGCTCACCTTCCGTTTTTTTCCCGGCTCTGAACGCAGCGGCGTCCCACAAGTCAAAGTGGCGCTGGAAATCACCGGCAACCTCGCAGAGCGTTCGAAATTGCTCTCGCTGCGAATCGTCGCCGGCAAGATCATACTGGCCATTATAGGATTACTGTCCGGCGCATCCGTCGGCCTTGGAGGGCCGTCGGTTCAAATCGGCGCCTCCATCATGGCTTCGCTGGGAAGAGCCGTTCGATTCCCGCCTCATTATTTGGAAAAAGGGCTCATTCTGGCCGGAAGTTCGGCCGGCTTCGCCGCCATGTTCAGCGCCCCGCTCGCCGGGATCGTCTTCGCCATCGAAGAGATGGGCCGCGCGCTTGAAGAAGAGATCAGCAGCCTGGTGTTGACCGCCATCATCTTTGCCGGAATTACGGCTTACGCGATTTTACACACCTACGTCTTTTTCGACGACCGCTCCCTGGTTATGCCGTGGGGTCAGCGCTGGATTGCCGTTCCGCTATGCGGCATCGTCGGCGGTTTTTTCGGCGGTCTGTTCAGCACAATCATCATTGCCGGCGGACGCATCATCAGTCGAAGCAAGCGTTCGATCGTGTTCATTGCCTTCCTAGCCGGGCTTGCTATTGCAATCATCGGTTATCTCTCTGGTGGGGAAACATTCGGCTCCGGTTATCAGCAGACGCAAACCATTCTGCACGACAGCAGCGGAGTAGACCCAGCCTATCCTTTCTTGAAAATGCTGGCGACCATCGCTACCGTGTTCAGCGGCATCCCAAGCGGCCTGTTCGTACCCTCGCTGGCAGTCGGCGCAGGATTGGGCGCCGACCTCGGTCACCTGTTTCCCATCGCACCCATCACGGCGATGATCTTGCTCACGATGACCGCCTATTTTTCCGGCATGCTGCAATCACCGATCACATCATTCGTCATCGTCATGGAGATCACCGATACCCATGAAATCCTGATTCCGCTGATGGCAACGGCTTTTTTCGCAACCGGCACGTCCAAACTGATATGCCCTGTCCCTTTGTACCGCGCTTTGTGCGACGCCTACAAGCAGAAGAAGCGAGCCAGCACCGAAAAGCCCGACCGATCCACCGAATGAAGCGCACCGTTTTCATAAAAAGCATTGCGGCACTCACCATCCTGGCCGCAACCGCCTGGCTTTGGCTGAGCCCGAGCACCACCCGCAAGGCACCGGATGTCGCCTTCGTGACCATCACGGACGAAAAGATCCTCATGCAGGAGCTGAGCGGCCATCCGCTGCTCGTCACCTTCTGGGCGACCGACTGCCCTAGCTGCATCCAGGAAATTCCTCATCTGAAAAAACTGCATCAGGACTACGTTCGACATGGGCTGCGGATCATCGCCGTGGCGATGTATTATGACATGCCCAGCCGGGTCGTTGCCCTAACCAGAGCCGAGAACCTTCCCTACCCTGTTGTCCTGGACCCGCTGGCCGAGCTGGCCAGGGCCTTTGGCGACATACGACTGACCCCGACCAGCTTTCTGATCGCTCCGGACGGTTCGATCGGCATGCATAAAACCGGACTGCTTGATTTCGCGCTTGTCCGGTCAAAGATCCGTCAAATGCTGCAACAGGAGAAAACATGATGCTGCTCAAAGCGTTCCACATAATCTTTATGGTGACCTGGTTCGCGGGGCTTTTTTACCTCCCCCGTCTGTTCGTCTATCATGCGATGACCGCGGATAAAGTGAGCAGCGAACGGTTCAAGATCATGGAAGGGAGACTCTATTACGGCATCATGACGCCCGGCATGATCCTGACGCTGATCTTCGGCATCTGGATGCTTATCGATTATGCTTGGGCGGCTTACGGCTCCGCCGGCTGGCTTCACGCCAAACTGACGCTCATCGTCCTGCTCGTTGCCTATCATCTGTATTGCGGCAAATGGCTGTCGGACTTCAAACAGGATCGCAACCGACACAGCCACATCTTCTACCGCTGGATCAACGAAGTGCCTGTTTTGTTCCTTTTTGCCATTGTCATCCTCGCCACGCTCAAGCCGTTCTGATGGGGAAAGAGAGCGATTGTCTGAATCGGTGGAGCAACCCGCCATGGAGATGGAGAAAATCGAGGCCTTCAATCAGAACAACCTGACGTACGATGCCTATACGCTCTTTTTTCATTCTTTCATGCACGCTGCTGCTCGTTGTTGGGTGCGCGTCGTATCCAACAAACCCGCCGCTGCAGCAGGTCGATCCGGCAGCCGGCTATCGGCTTCAGAACCATATCAAGCACCCGGGCAGCAACGACAGCGTTTTCGTCATCCTGCCTTTTCCGGAGGCGGGACGCGGGCGGCCGCATTTTCCTAAAGACTCATTGGTCGGAAAGCTGCGCAGCCGCCGGGTTCATTTTGCTGATTTCCGCTTTGGCCATCCGCGAGACCAGGATCAGCACCAGAATGCTGACGATGATTCCGGCGATCAGCAACGCGCTGTGCGGTCCGGCATACTGACCGCCCTGAGTCAGCTGTTTGGACATATGCTTGGCGATATAGCCGAAATAGGCGATCGCCCCGTTATAGAAAAAGATCCCCGTTGTCGCCATCCAATAGGGTCGAAACTGCACCCGACTCACCGAAAAAACATAACTGAGCAGCGCAAAAGGCAAAGGCAGCAGCCGCAAAAGAAACAAAATCTTGAAGTCGCCTTCTCCAATCAGCTGATCGATCAGGCTCAGCTTCGGATGTTTCTGCAGCAGAGACTGAACGTTGTCGCGCGCCAGATACCGCCCGATATAGAAAATCACCGCAGCGGAGAGCATGGTGGCGAGCAGAACGTAGGCGATTGCTTCGGGCAGGGTGAACAGCGCTCCGGCCAGAACACATAACAGATCCACCGAAAAAAACAGCGGCGTAAGCAGCACGAACAGCGCGATAAATCCAATGCCGGCCCAGTGATCCAGCCCCTGAATCCATGCTTCGACTGCAGCGACATGCTGCTCCAGCCAATAGCCGCCGAAGATCAGGACAACGACCAAGCCGACGATCAGCACCGCGCGGCGCTCCAGGTGCAGCAGATGACTGATCCCTTGGTGCATCCAATGATTGAGCGTTTCTTTATTCATAGTCCTAACGATTACCTCACACATCTGGCTTGTAAACCGAACCGGTGCCGCCGACACCGAATGCCAGCCGCTTATTGTACGCTGTCGGCGAAATCGACGATCAAAAACCTCGATCGCGGTTGTCGAGGGCACCTGACGTTTGAACTCGATTGCCCGGCCGTAAGAAGTCGGTGAATCCCCAGCTCCTTCTCTTTCCAGAAGAGGGTTAGGGTCAATACCGTTGAATTAAGATGGGTTGTTTTTTCTCCTTCGGGGAGAAGGCTGAGATGAGAGGGGCTTTATGGCTGAGACCCTTTGTTTATTGCCCTCTCACCCAACCCTCTCCCGTTGGAGAGGGCTTGAGTCGACAGCATTGCTAGGGTGAAGGGATCTCAATAATGACATCCACATCGCTCCCGCCTTAGAAATATTGATTCAACATTTTCTGCACTTTCATACGTTCGGCCGATTTGAAGCGATGGAACGGTTCGGCCATGAAGTCGTCGCAGATGCCCATCAGCGACAGCGCGCATTTTGTCGCTTTGATATACCTCGATGCATATTTCCCGATACTGTAGATTTGCTGGAAGTCGTCGATCCGCTCCTGCAGCCGGCGAACACGCGGTTCGTCGCCACGCGTAACGGCTTCGTGGCATTCGACGAACAGCCCTGGAAACAGGTTCGCTCCACCGGCAACGCCGCCATCGCCTCCCAGCCGAAGTGCGTCCACGAGCAGGTAATCAGGGCCCATTAGAATGGACCAGTCCGGCCGCTCGCTGCGCAGCTCGAGCAGGCGTTGAAAATAGGCAAGATCGCCGCTGCTGTCTTTGATGCCGACGATCGATTCGATCGAAGACAACTGTTTGAGTGTTTCGATCTCGAACCAGACTTTCGTCAGGCTCGGCATGTTGTAGAGCAGGAGAGGAAGCGGAAGTTCTTGCGTGATATGTTCGATGTATCCGATCAATTCCACCTGTCCGGCGGGGAAGTAATAGGGCGTGGACAGGACGGCCGCGGCGGTGCCTGCATCGACCGCCGTTCGGGCCAGGTTGACCGATTCGACAAATGCCGTGTCGGTGACGCCGACCAGCACGGGGACGCGTCCGGCCACGATGTCACATGCCCGCTTGATCAGTTCACACCGAAGCCGATGGCTCAGGCTCGGCGCCTCGCCGGTCGTACCGAGGATGAAGATGCCGCTGACGCCGCCGGCAATCACGTGTTCTATCAGCCGATGAAGGCCTGCAACGTTCAGAGTGTCGCGTCCGGTCAATGGCGTCACCAGCGGTGGAATGATGCCCTGGAACATTGGGGTATGGTCCTTTGCCGGATTCATCGATCGTTTCGCTCTTCTAGAACCGTTGCTTTGAGCCAGCTACGGTGAACTTTTGCGGCTTCCGGTTGCCCGGCTGACAGCCATTCCCACAATCACAATGATCATCGTACCGAATACCGGTACGAGAAAAGCGTGGAACGGACTCCTCCAATCGACCATCGATTGCTTCATGCTCGCGGCAAGCCCGTGGATGGTAGTATTGTCAGGCAACATCAATAAATAGTCGACCACGGTCGGCAGCGACAACCAGAAGACCGCGATAACGCCCGCGATGACTCCCATAACCGCCGCCGGATTTCGAGCGTTGCGGCTGATCATTCCCAACAGGAACAGTCCAGTGATTCCACCGCCGAAGATGCCGGCCAAAGTCCACCAGATGTCCAAAGCGCTTTCGGTCAATCGGACCAGCCATAACGCCAGACAGGTCCCCAAAGCACCCCAAGCGACCGTTGCAATGGACAAAACGCGGAACGACTCCCGTTCTGTCGCCTTTGGCCGAATCAGCCTCCGGTAATAGTCGCTCATAATCAAAGTCGCGGACGAATTGAGACTGGTCGAAACCGTGCTCATCGCCGCGGCAAACACCGCCGCAACGAGCAGTCCGGTCAAGCCCGGCGGCAGATACTTTGCGATGAAGTGAGGGAAAACCCGGTCGCCGACATCTTTCAACGTGAGCGACGAGGCCGTCTCCGCCTGCTGCGCTGCAAACTGCGGATCATCCGGAGAGAGCCCTTGCTGCATCAGCCGCTGCCGCGCCACGATTGCCCGCACTTCTTCGATGTCTTGCGTCGCATGGATTTCCGGACCGTGTTTCGCGTCTTCGAGAGTCGGGCTGCCGTTCGCGCCGTAATAGACGAACAGCGTTGTGCCGATCAAGAAAAACAGAGCACTGACCGGCAGGTACAACAACCCACCAAGCCAAAGGCCGCGGCGCGCTTCCCGCTCGGTCCTGGAAGCGATGTATCGCTGCACATAACTCTGATCGATACCAAAGTTCTGCAGGTTGATGACGACGCCGTAGATCAATACGACCCAGAAGGTGGGAGTGGTGAAGCTCGGCCCCATGCTTCCCAAAGAAAACTTGTCATGTGCTGCAGCAACCTCGATCAGATGAGCGGTTCCGCCCGGAATGGTCGCCAACATCACGACAAGGCTCACCACTGCGCCGACCATGAGCACAATCGCTTGAATCGCATCGGTCCAGATGACCGCCACGATGCCGCCGACGAACGAATAGACCGTGACGCAGAGTCCGGTGACGATCAGAATCGTATCGATGTTCCAGCCAAAGATCACCTGCATCGGCAGAGCCATCAGATACATCACCACGCCGATCCGTGCAATTTGCGTGAGCAGGTAGAACAGACTGGCGTACATCCTTGCCCAGAGGCCGAAGCGATGCTCGAGAGCCGCATAGGCGGAGACCTCGCCCCTGCGGCGATAGTACGGAAGGAACCATTTGACAGCGACCCACGTCACCAGCGGCAGCGACAACGAGAATACGAACGGATTCCAGTCCGCCGCGAAGGACTTGCCCGGCAGGGCCAGATAGCTGATGCTGCTCAGAAAGGTTGCAAAAATCGACAGTCCGCACAGCCAGCCGGGCAGCGAGCGGTTGGCGGCGGTAAATCCTTCGGTCGACCTTGTCCGGCGATAGAAATAGAACCCTATCCCCATCGTCCCGGCGAAGTATCCCACCAGCACGACCCAGTCGATCGGATGAAAATGGCCGATCGCGCCGTTCATGGCCTTCCTTTTGTCGGGGCTGATTGGCGCTTCTGACGAAAGATGTCCGAAAAAAAGCCTGGGGGTTTCCAAAACCCCCAGCTTGATTTCCAGGACATCCTTGTCCTGTGCGTAGTTTCATCGTCGGAGAATAACAATGACGGTGTCACTATAGACAACTTTGGGGAAAATGGAAACCCAGGGTTCTGTTTTTTTGAATGGTGTCACAATCCTGCCATTGGTTTCGTCGCCATCGCCATTGTCGGATGAAGCTTTCCGATCATTGCCCCTTCTTTCTCACATAGAGATCGGTGATCGTGCCGCTGATCATTTCCGCGGCGAAAGCGAACGTTTCAGACAACGTCGGGTGCGGGTGAATCGACAAACCGATGTCCTCGGCATCGGCGCCCATCTCCAGGGCAAGCACGGCCTCGGCGATCAATTCACCGGCATTGGGTCCAACCATTCCGGCGCCGAGCAGCCTGCCGGTCTCCTTGTCGCAGAGTATCTTGGTCAATCCCTCATTTCTTCCGAGGCTGAGCGACCGACCGCTGGCAGCCCACGGGAATACAGCTCGCTCGTAGTCGATGCCCTGCTGCTTCGCCTCGTTTTCGGTCAGACCCATCCAGGAGACCTCGGGGTCGGTATAGGCCACGGAAGGAATGGTCAGAGCATCGAAGCCGACTTTCATGCCGGCAACGACTTCCGCCGCGACTTTTCCTTCGTGCGTGGCTTTGTGCGCCAGCATGGGATTGCCGACGATATCGCCAACGGCAAAAATGTGTGGAACATTGGTGCGCTGCTGCTTGTCCACCGGGATGAAGCCGGTTTCATCCACTACGATTCCTGCCTTGTCCGCATCGATCAGCGTGCCATTCGGCCTGCGCCCGACCGCCACCAGTACCTGATCGAACAGCTCGGATTCGGGAGCGTTCTTGCCTTCGAAGAAGACCTTGAGGCCCTCCTCCACCGGCTCGATCGACTGCACCCGCGTCTGCAGCCAGATGTTGTCATACTGTTTCTTGATGCGTCTGTGCAGCGGGGTCACGAGATCCTTGTCACACCCCGGAATAATCTGCTCCATCATTTCGACGACGCTGATCTCCGAGCCCAGTGCATGGTAGACCGTTGCCATTTCCAGCCCGATGATGCCGCCGCCGACGATCAGCAGTTTTTGTGGAATCGTCTCCAGTTCCAGGGCATCGGTCGAATCCAGCAGCCGCGGGTCGTCATTGGGGAAAACGGGAATCCGAACCGGCTGCGAACCTGCGGCGATGATTGCCTGATCGAAGGTGACGGTCTGTGCGCCGGATTCGGTTTGAACCTCTATGCTGTTCGCCGATGTGAATCGGCCGACGCCTTCTATCCGATCGATTTTGCGCTGCTTGACCAGCCCGGCAAGCCCCTGAGTCAAGCTCTTGGTGATACTCTGTTTCCATGCACGAATCTTGTCCAGATCCAGGACCGGCTTGCCCAAGCTGACGCCATGGCGCTCGAATGCCTGCGCCTCATGAATCAGTTGAGCGACATGCAGCAGCGCCTTGGAGGGAATGCAGCCGACATTGAGACAGACGCCGCCCAAAACCGGATAGCGTTCCACCAAGGTCACCTGTTTGCCCAGATCGGCGGCCCGGAATGCGGCTGTGTAGCCGCCGGGGCCACCCCCAAGAATCAGAACTTCGGCATGTACAGCGGCTTGATCCCGATGCGTTTCTCCCATAACCTTCTTCCCCTTATTAGAGCAACAGGCGACGAATGTCGCCCAGATAGTTTTTGATGGCTTCTATGAAACGGGCGCCTTCGGCACCGTCGATCACCCGGTGATCATAGGTCAGATCCAGCGGCAACATGAGCCTTGGCTGGAACGCTTCGCCGTCCCAGACCGGCTGCATCCTGGCGCGAGTCACTCCCAATATCGCCACTTCGGGCGCGTTGACGATCGGTGTAAAACCGGTGCCGCCGATGCCGCCCAGGCCGGAAATGGTCATGCAGCCCCCTTGCATGTCAGCAGGCATCAGCCGGCCTTTTCGAGCCAATTGACTCTTCTCGGACAACTCCGACGAGAGTTGATAGATCCCTTTGCGGTTGACATCGCGCAGCACCGGCACCACCAGGCCGTTCGGCGTATCGACAGCAATGCCGACATGAAAGTAGCGCTTGACGATCAGTCGTTCGCCATCCGCCGACAGCGAACTGTTGAACGAAGGAAACTGCTGCATCGCCGCGACCAGCGCTTTCGTGATGAAAACCAGGCCAGTCAGTTTGACGCCGTTGTCCGCCAGTTCGGCATTATGCGATGTACGAAAGGCCTCCAGTTCAGTGATATCCGCTTCGTCATGATAGGTGACCATGGGCAGGTTCAGCCAGACACGGCTGAGGTTCTTCCCGGTCAGACGCCTGATCTTATTCAGCGGCTGCTCTTCCACTTCGCCGAACCGGGAAAAGTCGACCGCAGGAATCGGTGGTATTCCGGAACCTGCCGCCACCGCGCCCTCCGACATCACCTGTTTGACATAGCGCTTGACGTCCTCTTTGAGAATGCGTCCTTTGCGCCCGCTTCCGCTCTCGATCCGGCTCAGGTCCACGCCGAGTTCGCGAGCGAAGAGGCGAACGCTTGGCGTGGCATGCGCCTTCCGACTCGAGCCCGGTGCCGGCTGTGGCACCGGCGCAGCCAAGCTCTCTTCGGGCTCTCGAACCGTGGGCTCGGCGGCGGACTCACTCGCTTTCGCGGGCGCAGATTCTTCCGACTCTACAGGCGCCGCCTCGGCTTCGGCCGCCGCAGCAGCGGGTTCTGCAGCCGGCTTCGTCCCGCCGCTGGACTCCAGTGTCGCAATCAGCGAGCCTTCCGCCACCTTGTCACCCGCCTTGATATGCACCTCCTTCACGGTACCGGCCGCGCTGGACGGCAGGTCCATGGTCGCCTTGTCGGTCTCCAGAACCGCGACCGTCTGTTCGACAGCGATCCTCTCACCAGGCTGAATGAGCACTTCGACCACATCGATATCGGCAACATTGCCGACATCGGGCACTTTTATTTCAGTTAAAGCCATGTCAATTCCTTATCGTTTATCGTAGCCAGGGAGCGGCCACATCCGCGGCAACATCGTATTTGGCAATGGCGATATCGACCTGCGCTGGTTCCAATTCCCCTCGTTCGACCAGACTCTTCAACGCAGCGATAGTGATATGGTAACGGTCGACTTCAAAAAACCGGCGCAGATTCTCGCGCGTGTCGGAACGGCCGAACCCATCGGTGCCCAACACGGTATAGGATTCGGTGATACAGGGTCGAACCTGTTCCGCAAAGGCGCGGACATAATCGGATGCGGCGATCACCGGTCCTCTGGTATCGCGCAGGCACCGGGTGACGTGTGGAAGACACGGCTTTTCGCCCGGATGCAGCCGGTTCCAACGCTCGCAGCTGTGTCCATCGCGGCCGAGTTCGGTAAAGCTGGGGCAGCTCCACAGGTCGGACTCCACACCCCAATCATCACGCAGCAGCTGTGCGGCAGCGATCACTTCACAGAAAATCGTACCCGACCCGAGCAGCTGCACCCGGGGCGTGTCATCGTTCGCCGCCCCTTGCCTGAACAGATACATTCCCTTGAGAATATCGTCGGCAGCCCCATCGGGCATCGCCGGATGCTCGTAGTTCTCATTCATCACGGTGATGTAATAGAAGATATCTTCCTGTTCGGCATACATGCGCCGCAAACCGTCCTGGATGATGACCGCCAGTTCGTAGGCGAAGGTCGGATCGTAGGAGACGCAGTTCGGTACCGCCGCCGCCAGCAGATGGCTGTGCCCATCCTCATGCTGCAACCCTTCACCGTTCAGTGTGGTTCTACCTGCGGTACCGCCCAGAAGAAAGCCTCGGGTGCGCTGATCGGCAGCGGCCCAAATCAGATCGCCGATGCGCTGAAAACCGAACATCGAATAGAAAATGTAAAACGGGATCATCGGTACGCCATGGGTCGAATAGGCGGTTCCGGCGGCAATCCAATCGCAGAGGCCTCCAGCTTCGTTGATGCCTTCCTGTATCACCTGCCCATGCTTTTCTTCCTTGTAGAACATCAGCTGCTCTGCATCCTCCGGCGTGTAAAGCTGTCCGACCTGCGACCAGATACCCAGCTGCCGGAACATCCCCTCCATACCGAAGGTGCGCGACTCATCGGGTACGATCGGCACGATGCGCCGCCCGATCTGCTTGTCCTTGACCAGTTGGTTGAGAATACGGACGAACGCCATCGTCGTCGATATTTCACGCCCCTCGCCGCTGCCGGCCAACAGTGGATCGAAGGTCTCGAGAGGCGGAACTTCCAGGGGATGCGATTTGGTTCGACGAGCCGGCAGATATCCGCCCAGATCGACCCTTCTCTGCCGCATATACTTCAACGCTTCGGAGTCTTCGGAGAACGTGAGGTAAGGCAGCGTGGTCAGCTCGTCGTCCGTTACCGGCAGCTGATAACGGTCGCGGATGCGCCGCAGGGAGTCCAGGCTCATCTTTTTCTGCTGGTGGCTGATGTTTTGCGCCTCGCCCGATTTGCCCATCCCATAGCCTTTGATGGTTTTGGCCAGCACCACCGTCGGCTGCCCCCGATGCTGAACCGCTGTCTGAAATGCAGCAAATATCTTGATCGGGTCGTGACCGCCGCGGTTCAGTTCCCAGATGTCGCGGTCGGTATAATCCTCGACCAGCTTGCGCAGCTCCGGCGTGTTGAAAAAAAACTCGCGCACATAAGCGCCATCCTTCGATTTAAACGTTTGATAATCGCCATCCACGCACTCCATCATCCGCTTGACGATCAACCTTTTTTTATCCCGGGCCAACAGTGCGTCCCAGCGCCTGCCCCACACCACTTTGATGACATTCCAGCCGGCGCCGCGAAAATTGCCCTCCAGCTCCTGAATGATCTTGCCGTTGCCCCGCACCGGCCCATCCAGGCGCTGCAGGTTGCAGTTCACTACAAAAATCAGATTGTCCAGTTTTTCGCGGCCGGCCATGCCGATCTCGCCCAGCGTTTCCGGCTCGTCGGTCTCGCCGTCGCCCACAAAGGCCCAAACCTTGCGACCGTCGGTCTCGGCCAGACCGCGGTCCTGCAGATAACGCATGAACCGTGCCTGATAGATGGCCATGATCGGCCCCAGCCCCATGGAGACCGTTGGAAATTGCCAGAACTCCGGCATCAACCACGGGTGCGGATAGGAAGAGAGCCCATTGCCATCGACCTCCTGCCGAAAGTTGTCCAACTGCTCGGCTGTCAGTCGTCCCAGCAAAAGCGCCCGAGCGTACATACCGGGTGCCGAATGGCCCTGGCTGAAAATCAGGTCGCCGCCATGCTTGTCGGATGGCGCCCGCCAAAAATGGTTTTGGCCGACATCATAGAGGGTGGTGGCCGATGCAAAACTGGCGATATGCCCGCCGACGTTGGTGTGCCGGTTCGCTCGCAGCACCATCATCATCGCATTCCAACGCACGTAGGAGCGGATCGTTCGCTCGATGGTCGTGTTGCCGGGATATTTGGGCTGCTGCGACACCGGAATGGTATTGATATAGGCGGTCGTCGCGCTGAATGGGATGTCCGTTCCCGCCTGCCGGGCCGTCGCCACCAGCTTCTCGATCAGGAAATTGGCGCGATCGCCGCCTTCCTGTTCCAACACTGATTGCAACGCATCGATCCACTCCTGCGTTTCATCTGGGTCGATATCATGCTCTTTGGTTACTTCCAAATTTACGCTTTTATTCATCATCATTGTCTGAGAAGGGTTAAAACAAGGGCTCCTATCGCTCAACCGCGCACTATAACATGAGGTAGAGCCGTGGAAATAATCTTAACGCAAGGGTTCGCATGTTTAATGTTCTTACATGCGCCGGCGAAACTGAAATCAGATCAGCACAAAGGGTTCCCGCAAATTAGTGGATTCCGGTACCGAACAAAATTTCGATAAGAGAGACCTTGTCGCTTGTCGTTCGCGGAGTCCGATCTCAACATGCTGCCGCAAAGTGGGATGAAAAGTGCATCAACGTCTTTGTTCATTCCCCCTATCATCAACCACCTTCCGTCATTGAAAAAAGGCAGCGAATGGCCTGTGATTCCACAGTTCCCTCTCCCTCCGCGAGAGGGTTAGGGTGAGGGGATCTGAATGATTACGTACCATTTATTGCAATAAAAACTCCATCTTGTTTTCGGCCAGTGCAAAGATCGTCGACAGAAGCGAATTTTAACGCCAGTACCCGGACCATCACAAGCCTAATCTCCCTGAAAGAGCGGCTGAAGCGATGGAGTCCGAAACCGAAGCAGGCTAAAAAATCAAAAGGGCTTATAAGCGCCAAATCTCAGACGCTTCTCGTGTTCCCGGGAGGCAAACGGAGGTTTTTGTGGAAATCCGGTGCCAAGCACCGAAATTTCACGATAGGATGGCTCGATGGAGCGCCCCGAATTTTTGACAAGAATCGATTTCGAGTTTGAAGTTCACCCGGTCGTGGCGATACTCGGACCACGCCCTCTTACGACCGGCTTACCAAATTGAGGCACCGCGCCAACCAGGGAATGGTCCACCCCTGGCACGCCAGCGAGGCGACCACGACGATAAAGACGATATTGAAAAAGGGGACCTCGATGGGGCCGGAACTGATCACCGGAATAATGGCCAGGAATATCGGTACCGCGCCCCGAAGCCCAACCCAGGCGATAAACAACCGTTCCCGCCAGGTAAACCGAAAGGGTGCCAGACAGATCGCGACGGCGATCGGGCGCGCAACAAGCATGAGCAGAAAAGCGACGACGCCCGCGCCGGCGGCGACCGTCCCCAGTTCACTCGGCGTCACCAACAAGCCGAGCATGAGAAACATGATGATCTGGCTGAGCCAGGCAAGACTGTTGTGGGTGTGCTCGAGCTCTGTTCGCTTGATGTCGCTCAGCGAATGCATGAGCACGATGCCTGCCAGATAAACCGTGAGATAACCACTGCCGCCCGCCAGCTGCACGCCCACGAACAGGGCCAGCGCGCCCGCCAAGGCCAGCACCGCATACAGCCCCGTCTCCAATGGCAGACGATCGAGCAGCCAGGCCAG
>JGI24023J19991_10001593_pt1 | contig 17212 bp, 16 predicted proteins | sample Cruoilmetagenom1_FD_19991 | JGI IMG/M metagenome (IMG submission 19991) | reverse complement strand
GTTTCCGATCCCCTTACCTCTCGAAAGTTTTATTCTAAAATCCTTCTCCTCACAGGTTACATCTGAGCGATGGAATTCATGACCAAGAAAATTCTCACCTCTTCTTCCAATAACACCATCTTTTAAAAATCCTCCTTTGACATAGCTTACAACTCTCTTCTCCCCATTCATAGAGGCATGGCCACCTATCACTCCTGCCAGAGAATAAGAATCATTGCCGATGTGTATCTCATCCATCAGGTATATCAACCCACCGCATTCGGCAAAAACAGGTTTTCCATCCATGCAAAAACCTCTAATCGATTTTAACATACTTTTGTTCTTCTCTAACTCCTCCGCGTAAACCTCTGGGTACCCTCCGCCCAAATATAATCCATCTACGTTGGGGACTCCTTTGTCTCGTGTGGGGCTAAAATAAATTAGCTCTGCCCCCGCTCTCTCCAACAAGTTCAGGTTGTCAAAGTAATAAAAGTTGAAGACTTCGTCGAGTGCAACGCCGATCTTCACGGTTTTTGGTAACTCTTCCGAGAACAACCCCCTCCCCCTAAAGTGTATCTCTTCTGAAGACCTGGCAATCTTTATGATCTCCTCTATATCTACATGTTCCCTCACAAATTCCTCAATTCTTTCGATGGTCTTTAAAAAATTTTTATCCCTCTTCTCCCCTTCTCTTGCAGGTATCAACCCGAGGTGCCTCATCTCAATATCCAACGATTTCTCTCTTGGAATTGCTCCGAGAACCTTCAAATCCGTATATTCGTTCAAAGCATCGGTCGCCTTCTTCTCGTGTCTCTCCCCGCTTAGATGGTTTAGGATTACCCCCCCAAAACGAATATCCGGATCGAATGCCTGATAGCCATTGGCCAAGGCGGCAGCACTTCTCGTGATACTTCTTGCATCTATGACGAGTATCACGGGAGTTTTTAGCATTTTGGCTATCTGTGCACTGCTACCCACATCATTTAATGCGGAATATCCTTCATAGAGCCCTCTAACGCCCTCTATTACGGAAATATCCGCATCTTTTATCGCGTCGGAGAAGATGTCTAAAATTCTGTCCTCGTCCATCAATAATCCGTCTATGTTTCTGGAAGGTCTTCCTGTGGTGAATGTGTGGTAGCTTGGGTCAATATAATCCAAGCCGACCTTGAATGCCTGAACATTATAGCCCAAATCTCTTAAATTTGCCATCAACCCAACAGAAACCGTTGTTTTTCCAGAAGAACTTCTATCTCCGGATATAAGAATTCTCGGAATCATATAATTATCTTTGCTCCCTTTTCACTCCTCTTATTATCACTCCAAACGCCTCTCAGGGTTGCCCCAAATTCTGACTCAAGAATCATGTCAGCACCCATTGTCTTTGAATGCAGATCCATCTCGACGACGACGTGCTGGTGCTTCAATAGTTCTTTCATAGGTTCAACTTGTCTCGGGCCATTGGTGACAGAGAATATCTCATAGTCTCCCCCACTAACTGTTACTGCGTGTGGAACACCAGCGATTACCAAAAAATCTGCGCCTTCCTTCTTTACTATCTCGGCTACCCTCTCTCCGGTGGCAGCGTATTCGTCCAACCCTCCTGTTATATGATGAATCTCGACGCCTTTCTCTGCAAGCCCTCTACTTATATTATCCGCGTGTTTCCTTATCCTTGAAAGCCCGACGTCCGTGGAAAGGTTGGCAATATTCAAAATACCGTTTGAGACCTCGTTCACCGCGAGCATGACATCTGCAAACATATATGCAGTCTCCTTTTTAGCATTTAAAATACATATACCTTTCTTTCCATCATCTATAACCTCTAACAGTCTCTTTGATACCTCATATTTTGAATCTCCTCTCGATGGAGCAATATAATCTTTATATGCGGCTCCATATCTCTCTTCAACCTCTGTGGCAAGACTCATCATCCTTTTTTGCCTTTTAAATTCTTCTTCATTTATGAATCCCGCCTTAGCGGCTGCCTTAAGCACAGCTATTACCCCATCGGTATTATTTTTGTGCCCGGCATGTATATCCACCACCATCACTGGAATGTCCAATCCTGCATCCTTCACTGCCCATTGGAGATCCTCACCTATGATCATACTGGCACATGTTCCCACCACGGCTGCAGTCTTTGGACAAAATCGTTCAACCGATCTTCTAAGCGTATCTACAAGAGCGTCGTGTCCACCAAAGATGAACCTCTCTTCTTCTATACCGGTGGTGACGACGTTCACACCATCCTCCTCCAAAAGTCTGCTGTGCTTAAAGCAGCATCCGGGGGGGCCATGAATCACGATCAGATCGATATTAAAATCTCTAAGGGTGTATAACGCTGCCGCTATCGCGTTCGGTCTTGGATGAAGTGTAATCATCTCACCTCCATGTTTTTACAAAGGAGACGATTAGATCTCCCTTCTCTGCCATTGATAAGGTATATTCCATCGCATCATCTAAAGTTTTCTTCCTCACACAATCAAAATTATTCCCCTGATCAAGATGATATCCATTCCCCACACATACGAGACCATCAAAATATCTTTTGCATCTCGACAAAACCGTCTTGGCATCCAGAGGAGAAAAACCGTCACAGATATATTCTGACTCCTCTCCTGCTACCAAAAGAATTCTTTTATATTTCCTATCCGATCTTGCAAATGACAAAACGTTCTCCAAATGAGTCAACCTGGTTCCAGAGTTGGAGTTATCCAATATATCAATCCCTTTCTCCTTTCTAAACTCCATCCTGTTTTCTATGCCGGAAAAACCGTCCAAGAATTTTTTTATCTTATCCTCTTCCACATTCAAAGATAGGGCAGTGGCAACGGAAGAGGATATCGGGTACCCATAAAAATCTTTTAAAAAGAAAAAAATATCCTCGGGGCAAAAATCGATTTTTCCGCTGATCTTCTCCCCGTCAATCGTCTTCAGATCATCGTATACCATAGACATTCCGGAATTTTTTCCAGAAGCGGCTGTACTCTCCTCGCATACCATATATAGGCTATCTTCTTGCCCCCCGAAGGTATTAAAAGATGATTGCAAATCTTTGATTTGCAAACCTAAAAATCGGAGATTTTTAGATGAAGGTATTAAGTTCTTCGCCTTCAAACGTCTGAATAACTCGGAAGGGGCCACAAGTAGAGAATTACTCTTGAGATTTTTTATTGAATCTAATTTTACCTCACTGGCCCACCGTGTATTCGATGCGATCATATAATCTTCTTTCAGGGAGGTTAAGATGTTTACGTCCCCCATACCTGTAAATCCCAAAGATGTCTCGAAAATGGCAAAGTCCGGCGTAAATTCATCTTTTAACGCTTTTTCTGCCACAAATAATATATTAGCAGGGGTTATACTACATTTTTCCATCGCTTTCCACCTTTCATCGATCTGATAGGTGCCTGAACTTGAATGGAGAAGAACGCTCTTTCCATCCCTTTTTAAAATTGAAGCCAATACAACCGCGGCGCTTGTCTTTCCGATCGTTCCTGTTATCTCAATCTTTACAGATCCTTTTAAAAAATTTTTTAGGTTGAAGAGATCCCTCACCACAAGATGGTGGCTTAATATTTTACACCTCTCTTCTAAAGCACCTTTCAAGAAAGGATTTCCCGAACCCAGATGCACAGGGGCGATCACCACATCTTCATTCGAGAATTTCGGAAGATCACCCCCCCTATAAACATCTATCGCTTCGCAGTCAATCCCAAGCTCTCCCAGTCCCCTTTTTAGTTCACCCGCGCCGTGTATCGTGTCCAATACATAAACTTCTCTAAAATTGCCCAAATGGTTAAAGGTAGAAGTTTTTTGGCCACCGCTCACGAGATTGCCTCTTTTATCCTATCCAATGCGATCTCCGTGAGTCTCTTGTCATTCTCTATCGGCCTTGCATAAAAAATATCCACTTCTCTTCCATCAAATTTGATCTTGCCCTTCCTTTTACCATCTTCAAGCCCGAGTTCCCTCGGAATGTCTTTTAGTATGTGGACACCTCGCGATAAAAAAAGTGGGAAAACCGCTATCTTACTAACCCCCCTCTCTAAAAGCCTACCAATCCCATCTTTAATCTTAGGTTCCTCTGAATTTAAAAATCCAACCTCAACATTCTCAAACTCGTCAGAAAACTCACTTGCCACACTTCTTACCAATTCTCCGTTGTACCCCAAGCTACTTCCATGACCTACAATCAGCAAACCGATATTCTTATCCATAATGCTCCCTCTACACTACAACACCTTAAATCCAGCCAGCGTTATTTATAACCATAGCTACCTGTTCGTAATAACAACTGCTACGGGCTTATTAACTTTTCTCACAAAAGCAAAATTTATATAGAACCAATCTCTGATGGCTTCCTGATCCATATATTGTGTATGGTTGTGTATGAATGGAGGTGAAGGATGGTAAAATACGAGGAAAAAATAGACCTGTATAGCGACAGGGGAAATCTGGTCGAGGAAGGTGTGCCATTGGAGGCAATAAGCCCACTGGTGAACCCTACGATCAAGAAGATAATAAACCTGACGAAACGAACTGTGGCAATAAACCTCGCTGGGGTTGAGAAGGCTCTGGAAACGGGTAAACTCGGTGGAAAAGTCAACAAGATAAGAAGCAGAACGATGAAGCTCGATGTTGTGGGTAATGCGGAAAAAATCGCGGAAAAGGTGAAGCAGATGGCGCAGGTGAGAGAAGGAGACGATACGGTTGTAGAAGTTTTGGGAGACGGCAAATTACTTCTGCTTCAGGTTCCAACGGCGAGGATAGATGCCGGAGGAGAATACGTCGCAGGGATGACGACCGCAGCAGGCGCCACCACACAGACACTGGTCGAGATATTCAACATCGATATGTTCGATGCACCTTACGTCAAAGCAGCGCTGTGGGGCTCTTACCCGCATACGATGGCGATGGACGGGGCAAATATAAGTTCCATGCTTAACATACCACAGAACGATGAGGGGCTCGGCTATGCATTGAGAAATATCGGAGTGAATCACTATGTTGCCATTACGAATAAAAATGCGATGAATGCCGTCGCTTTGGCGTCCATATTTGAAGAGACCGCCATGTTCGAGATGGGAAATTGTATTGGCCCGTTCGAGAGACACCAGTTGTTAGGTTTTGCGTATCAGGGTTTAAACGCGAATAATCTGGTATATGACCTGGTAAAAGCGAACGGAAAGACAGGAACCACAGGTTCGGTCGTTCAAGACATTGTCCAGAGGGCCGTCGAGGATGGAGTGATCCAACCAGATCAAAAATTACCAAGCGGTTTCCAGCTCTTTACGACGGATGATATACCCCTGTGGAACGCATACGCGGCTGCAGGTTTGATGGCCGCGGTGATGGTTAACCAAGGAGCCGCAAGGGCCGCACAAGGGGTCTCTTCCACTATGGTATATTACGACGATCTGATAGAACGAGCGACCGGGTTACCTGGATGTGACTTCGGCAGGGTAGAAGGCACAGGTGTAGGCATGAGCTTCTTCAGCCACTCGATATACGGTGGTGGTGGACCGGGAATCTTCAATGGCAATCACATCGTTACGAGGCATGCTGCCGGCTTTGCAATCCCTGCAGTAACAGCCGCGATGGCGCTCGATGCCGGAACTCAGATGTTCNCGCCGGAGGCGACATCAAAGATGATAGGCGATACCTATGGGAGAATTCCAGAGTTCAGNGAGCCAATAAAATACGTTGCAGAAGGAGCCAAGGAGGTAAAAGATAGTTTGTAAGTAGTCGCAAATCGAAGATTTGCGTATGCAACGAAATCGGAGATTTCGTGCCGTGAAAATGGAACATTTTCACATGCCAAAAATCAAAGATTTTTGAGCATCTCTATAATCGTTCAAACTCGCTTATGACCAATTCCACTGAGATAACTGGTTCCACAATACAGGTCGAGATAATCCCACAGCGATTATTTGGTGCGGATTCGACCGAACGTATATTGGATACATTGTCGGAGATGGGTGGTGTGACTAGAATAGCCATCCAGGGTCCCAGATTACCATATACCGTTCCATACGGGCCGGCGAAGGGAGTACCTGTAAATAACCCGGATAGGAGGGAGATAACGGTAGGCGGGATTGTCTTCGAGCTTAAAATAAATCTCGGAAGAATATTACTGGAGTTGGAGGACAAGGACGCATTTGGCATGATAAAAGAAACTCTCAATGAGATAATGCCCTGCAGGTTTTCAATAAAACGTGGTAAATTCTTTAAAGAAAGAATGACAACCAGTGACTATGCTAAATACGGCGTTATCAAGGATAAGAGGGTTCTTGGTCTTGTGGATCCGCGATCCAACGATCTATACGAGTTAGGTTCAAAATGACTCTTCAAAAACCACTCAAAGTACGTCAAAATCCTTTAGGTTTTGAGCGTTTCGGCCGGGAGACAGAAGTGGTGGCGTGCAGAGAAGGGATGGGGCTTGGTATCGGCGGAGGGATGGCACAGCGGGGCACATTTGCGGAGGCGCAAAGATCCGACGTGCTTGTCTTGGCGATGTCACCAGGAAGGCGGCATATAACAAAACCTGTCTGCGACATAACCACGGCGCTCAGAAAGGAGAGAATACAGGTGAGTGTTCTGGTACTCAACTCGGGGGCTGGAACACCTCCAGACGCACCGAGCGCGACCAGAGGTATGGGGCCAAATTTTGGTATCACCGAAAGGGAAGTTCAACAGTTGAGGACGGCTAAGCTTCTGATACTTCACCACGGAAACATAAGAAGCCACGTCGTCTATAAAGTCAGAACGATACTCCGCTATGTGGATCTTCCTGCGATGGTGATCTGTCAAGCCCCGGTGGATTTCGAGGATTTCGCAAAGGTTGGCGTCAAGACGAGGTACGTGATGCCAAAAGAAGAAGATATTGCAACGGCGGGAACCGTTGTTGGAATTGTCAGTGGGGTCATACGTGGCCAGGCGTGTCCAAAAGCGAAGCTGAATGAGATACTTAGTGTAATAAAACCGTTATTGGAAGAGCACAACATAAGATAAGGAGGTATAAAATGGCAGAATATAAAAAGCAATATTATCCGGGCAAGTCAAAGATAAGCGAAAACAGGAAAAACTTGTTGGATCCCGAATACGAGCTTGAAAAACAGAGAGAAGTGTCCGACGAAGATGTGGCATTGATATTGGGGCATAGAGCTCCCGGAGAGGCGTATAAGAGCGTACATCCTCCGTTAGAGGAGATGCAGGAACCAGATTGTCCGATCAGAGAACTTGTGGAACCGACGGAAGGAGCAAAAGCCGGTGATAGGGTCAGATACACCCAGTTCACAGATTCGATGTACTTCGCCCCAGCCACCCCGTATGTCAGGGCATGGATGATGCATAACAGGTACAGAGGAGTGGACACCGGATCGCTATCCGGAAGATGGATCGTGGAAGCGAGGGAGAGGGATGTAGAAAAGATGACCAAAGATCTCTTAGAGTCTGAGGTATATGAACCTGCTCTCTGCAGTATGAGAGGCGCGACCGTTCATGGACACGCCCTGAGGCTTCTTGAGAACGGTTTGATGTTCGATATGTTGAGGAGAACCGAGCTGGGCGAAGATGGAGATGTATATTACGTAAAAAATCAGATCGGAGAGCCACTCGATAAGAAGATATCGGTCGGAAAGCCCCTACCGGAAGATAAAAGAAAGGAGAAGACGACGATATTTAGAAAAGATGGAATAGGGATAAGATCCGATGAAGAAGTCGTCCAATTTGTACAGCGCATACACAAGTTTAGATCAACGGCGGGGTACCAGCTCAAAATTTAGGAGTGATCTATAATGGCAGGAGTAGAGAGAAGATTTGTGGAAGCCTTGAACAAGAAATTTGAGGAAGATCCGAAGGGTAAAGTGATGAAGCATGTCGGAATGGGCATCGAGCAATCCGAAAGGAAGATGGAGTTTAAAAAATGGGGCGACAAGATAACGAAGGAGAGGGGGATATCCGGATACGATCCGATGTTGCATCTCGGCGGTATTCCTCTCGGTCAGCGCGTTTTGATGCCGTACAAACCATCCACGACGGAGACTTACTGCGAGGGAGACGATCTGCACTTTGTGAACAACGCCGCGATGCAGCAGTTCTGGGACGACATAAGGAGAACGACGATCGTCGGTCTGGACACGGCACACAGCGTGCTTGAGAGGAGGCTGGGCAAGGAGGTTACTCCGGAGACGATCAACGAGTATATGCATATAATAAACCACGCGATGCCCGGAGCCGCCGTTGTTCAGGAGCATATGGTAGAGACACATCCAGGTTTGGTGGATGACTGCTACGTAAAAGTCTTCACCGGAGACGATGAACTCGCCGATGAGATAGAGGATCAATATCTAATCGATATAAACAAGTTGTTCCCCGAGGATCAGGCAAAACAACTGAAAGAGGCGATAGGAAAGAGTATGTGGCAGGCGGTTCACATACCAACGACCGTAGTTAGAACGTGCGACGGTGGTACGACGAAGAGGTGGTCCGCCATGCAGATCTCTATGGCGATGATAGATGCATACCATCTGTGTGCCGGTGAGGCAGCCGTAGCTGACTTTGCTTATGCAGCTAAACATGCAGCAGCGCTGGATATGGCATCTATATTACCAGCGAGGAGGGCTAGAGGACCAAATGAACCTGGAGGTCTCCAGTTTGGTCTTCTGGGAGATATCATACAGGCAAACAGGGTACATCCGGATGATCCTGCGAGGGCTTCCCTTGAGGTCGTCGCGGCTGGGGTTATGCTGTATGACCAGATATGGCTCGGGTCATACATGTCTGGTGGTGTCGGATTCACGCAGTACGCAACTGCCGCATACACAGACGACATACTGGACGACGACTTTACATACTACGGCGTCGATTACATAAACAAGAAGTACGGCGGGATTGCGAAGGCACCTGCAACGATGGATACCGTGCTCGACGTAGCTACGGAGGTGACGCTGTATGCGCTGGAGCAGTACGATGATTACCCAACACTTCTCGAGGATCACTTCGGCGGTTCACAGAGGGCCGGAGTAGGCGCGGCAGGCACAGCGATCAGCTGTTCTCTGGCGACTGGACATGCACAGGCAGGCCTTAGCGGATGGTATCTACACATGCTCCTCCACAAGGAGAAACACGGAAGGCTCGGATTCTACGGTTACGACCTGCAGGATCAGTGTGGTTCCACGAACACCTTCTCGATCAGGGGAGATGAGGGCGAGCCGCTCGAGCTGAGAGGGCCAAACTATCCGAACTACGCGATGAATGTGGGCCACCAGGGTGAATATGCAGGGATCTCTGCGGCAGCACACTACGCCATAGGAGACGCATACGTCCTAAACCCACTGGTGAAGGTGGCATTTGCAGATCCATCTCTTAAATTCGACTACTCGAGGGTGAGAGAGGAGTATGCAAAGGGAGCCTTGAGGGAGTTCTCGCCTGCAGGAGAGAGGAGTTTGATAATACCAGCCAAGTAATTCTCTCTCTTTTTTCTTTTCTTTATTTTTGTTATCGGAAATATTAGATTCACTTTTTAGGCGATACCCTTTCAGTATAGTTGCGAATCGAAGATTTGCGTATCCCAAAATCGAAGATTTTGAGGACAGCACATCGGTAAGAAACTTTTAAATATCGCTTTTACAAAACCACCCTATCCTCTAAAGAGGCAAAATACAACGATGAGAAAAAAGCCGCCAAATACCGTGGGTATGATCTATGCGCTCGAAAGAGATAGTCCAATGTTTCACAAAGATATCAAACACAAGGTTAGCCACGGCTTTAAAGAGTGTAAAAAGTTCTTCTGAAATTTTGAGGCAGAGCTTTGTCGTTTTGATGATATGTGCTTTCACAGATATTTTAGCGGGAATCTCTTTAGGAGGGATGAATGAACTGCTTTTGCTTCTACCAGGGCTTATCGTAATAATCCCTGGTGCGATTGGGATGCGGGGGAATAATTTTGCTTCGATGGGATCAAGGCTCGCAACGAAGATGCATAGTGGGGAGATCGATGCATCGGCAATCACAAAAATTCAAAAAACACCTCTAATTATAGACAACATATATGCGTCTTTCGCACAGACGTTTAACATGTCACTTCTGCTTGCAGTTCTCGCCTATCTCATAGGGAGATCTCTCGGGTTTCAGATGATACCTCTCTCCCATCTGATATTCATCTCCATCATCGGCGGTCTCATATCAGGCGTAATATTGATGGTCTCGACCATATATATCTCCATCGAGAGCTTCAAGCGGGGTTGGGATCCGGACAATATCACGACGCCTCTGATAACGGCATTGGGTGACATAATAACGATCCCTTCCATCTTCTTGGCAGCTCTCTTGAGTATACATCTAAAGAATTATAATGCCATCGCCTCGATTATCTTAATTTTGATCGGCATTTTTCTCTTATATTACGGTTTTAGAAGAGAAAATTCAAGAGAGATCCTCGTTCAGACACTTCCAACGTTCATCGTCTGTGCCGTATTTACGACTACAAGTGGGCTAATCTTGGGGTATAAAATGGATGAGGTGGTCATATATACGGCAATATTGATGTTGGTCCCCTCTTTCAATGAAACGGGCGGTAATCTGGGCAGCATATTTGCCGCTAGGTTATCATCATCCCTCTATACCGGTATCGAGGAGAAGAAACTTGGCGTTCTGCCGAGCTGGGAGACGATAAAAAGTTTTTTTCCGTTTTTTATCCTCTCTCTTTGCATCTTTCCAGCATTGGCACTAATATTAAACTTAGTCTCGATAAACATGGGGTTCAGCAGTCCCGGATTTTTTAACATCTTTTATCTTTGTATGGTCGGCGGAGCGATGATAACATTCATCTCCCTTCTAATGTCATATTTTTTCACATCCTTTTCATGGAAGATGGGTCTGGATCCTGATAATGTGGTGATACCGTTACTCACAAGTGTAATGGACGTAGTAGGAATAAGTTGCCTGATGATCTCGATGAATCTGGTGGGAATATAAGATGAGATAGACGTGATTAAAACACTTTACGTGACTCGGGGCAACTACAGTATTATCTCTAAACCAAATTCTTTGGCGATCTCCTTATATCTGTTCCTTATCGTCACCTCGGTAACGCCAACAACATCGGCCACTTCTCTTTGAGTTCGTTTCTCTCCACATATTATAGAGGCTATATAAATTGCAGCGGCGGCGACTCCCGTTGGTCCCTTTCCACTCGTCAACTCTTTTTCCTTGGCACGCTGTATCGTTTCCAGCGCCTTCGTCTCCACAGCTTCGCTTAAATTTAGCGCAGAACAGAATCTCGAGACGTAAGCCGTTGGAGAAATTGGCATAAAGTTTAAAGAGAGCTCTCTGGCGATGAACCGGTAAGTTCTTCCTATCTCTTTTCTACTCACCCTTGCCACGGCGGCTATCTCGTTTAAAGTTCTTGGCACGCCACACTCCCTACAGCCGGCATATAGCGCCGCGGTTGCCACTCCCTCGATGCTTCTCCCCCTTATCAAATTCTTTTCAACTGCCCTTCGGTAGGCCAACGCTGATGCCTCCCGTACATCTCTCGGAAGACTGAGCGCCGATGCCATTCTATCCAGCTCGGAGAGGGCAAACGCCAAATTTCTTTCCGTGGCATCATTTACCCGGATTCTTCTCTGCCATTTTCTAAGCCGGTACAGCTGAGCTTTGTCTTGTGATGAGATCGCCTTGCCATAGGAATCCTTATCTATCCAATCTATCATGGTAGAAAGACCCTTATCATGAATCGTGTATGTCGCCGGAGGTCCCGTTCTACTCCGCCCCATACGTTGATCATGATCAAACGCCCTCCACTCTGGACCCGGATCAATTATATTATCACTTAATACGAAACCACAATCTTCACAGACTAACTCCGCCCTTTTGTAATCCTGAATAAGCTTCCTACTTCCACATAGAGGGCATTCAACAACGATCTCATCTAACCTCTCTTCCTTCTCTTTCTCTCTTGTTTTTCTGATCCTTTCTTTAGCCCCAGCTACCTCTACCGGTATCTCTCTTACTTTCTCTGTTTCTTTCAATTTACCCTCTCTAACAACATTAGGTTTATATAATAAATGGTATTTCCACTATTTATAGTTTTTGGTCAACCCCCTCCGGTCGATCTTCAGGGATCCATCCGTTAGTTATATTTATATTGGGCATGAGACCGTGTGAGTATCGTCCGTGAGAAATTAAAAAGCTTTTGGAGAGAATCATGAAGATCAAGATGAACCTCGAATTGAAGGATGAGCCAGGAACACTAGCTCGGGCCATCGCGCCCATCAGCGCATGTGGCATAAATATAGTTTATATCGTTCATGATAGAGAGAAGAAGCAGGCAAATGGAAACATCACTGTTCAAATCACCGTGGAAGCAGAAGAAGAGCAGATTAAAAAGATGAGGCATTCATTGGAAGAAAATAAAATAAGGATATTGAGTATCGGTGAAGAGAGACTCATAGAGGAGCTGACGTTTATCATGATCGGTCATATAGTGGATACCGATATTAAGGATACGATAGGTCGGATAGACGAGACCGGTTATGCGGAGATCGTGGATCTGGAGCTCAAGATGCCTCAGAAAAAAAAGGAGAGTTCTGCAAGGGTTACGATAAAAGCCGTCGGAAAAGAAGAGATGAAGAGGTGCATGAAGATCATTGGAAGAATGGCTTTTAAGAAGGGTATCACCATCGTGTATCCCGTGGAGTTATAAGATGAAAACGGCTAAAATATCAATAGTTGGCTTCGGCTCGATAGGGGCGGGATTGGCAACCGAAATAGCGAAAAAAAAAGATTTTTTGAAGATAAAAGGCTATGATTTGAAGGTGGTCACCATCGTAGATGCAGATGGAGCGGAGATAGATGAAGATGGCCTAAACATCAAGAGTATTATTGAAAAGAGAGAAAGAGGAGAGGATTTTTCTTACGCCAAGGGCGCATTAGATCTAATAGGAGAGATAGATCAGGATATCCTGGTTGAATGCACCCCATCAAATATAAGGAACGGAAATCCGGGTTTGAATCATATCTTGACCTCTCTTAAGAATGGGATAAATGTTGTAACCTCAAATAAAGGTCCACTCGTGGTTGCCCATAAAAGGATCATGGAAACGGCGAAAAAAAATAATGCATCCATCGGGTATGAGGCAACAGTTGGGGGGGCAATACCCCTCATCAATCTGGTCAAGAGTAATCTCAGAGCGGACGATATCGTGGCGATAAAGGGTATCTTGAACGGAACATCCAATTACATCCTGACAAAGATGCATGCGGAGAAGCGAGATTACGAAGAGATATTACTGGAGGCAAAGGAGCTTGGAATAGCAGAAACCGACGCCAGCTACGATGTCGAAGGGATTGATACCGCGTCAAAATTGGTAATATTGGCAAATTCTCTGATGGGTATGGACGTAAAATATGAAGATGTGGAAGTTGAAGGAATCACAAGAATAACACCAGAGTCACTCGATCTTGCAGATGAGCTCGGGTGTACGATAAAATTGATTGGAGAGGTCGAGAGAGAAGGGAAAAGATTAAAGGTATCCCCAAAATTGGTGCCGTATGACCGCCCCCTATCCGTTGGCGGCACACTAAATATTGTTTTGATAAAGACGGATGTTGCGGGAGAGGTAACAATATCTGGAAAAGGGGCAGGCCCCAAGGAGACCTCCAGCGCTCTTTTAAGTGATATTCTAAATATAGTCGATGAGAGATGCTAAATTATTAAAATAGATCTCTCTATTTTTGGGTGACCCTACCTTCACAGAAACAACAGAACAAAAAAAACGCTAAATTTATTATAGGGGAACACAAACAATTACTGCGGTGGACTAGCCCGGATGGTTCGGCGTCATCTGCAACCCGAAATCGCCGATATGCGGGGGGCGAAGCCTGAGGAAGTTTTTTTCGTTGCCGGGAGGCTATGGAGGGTTTTCGTAGAAACCTTGTCCTGTGGGGTCGCCGGTGATACGTGGCATGCCGGAGGGTCTGTCTCGTATCTTTGTTGTGCACACCGGTTTAGGCCCGGAAGGGAGCAGACTCACCACAAACGCACGACGCTCATGGGGTGGCAGGGCGGAGGGGATCTTTCAAAAGTGCTCGGTATACGAAATTCCAACCGAGGGTGCGTCCACCTCATCCTATGTACGATTGGGGTGTGTTAACCTTTAAAAACTGCTAAAATATTCAAAAATATTCAAAAAAAAAAATAAAAAATCACGTTCTTTCAACTGCCAACTTGATGTCTTCAGCCTTTACCGTCTTTCTACCCGCATGTTTGGCCAATTTTACAGCTTCTACGGCCATTTTAGTTCCTATTTCTTCAAGAACCTCTGCCAATGCCATCCTTGCGTCGTCACTAACCCTCTCAGCTCCGGCATTTCTAATGATCCTATCAACCGGTGCAATTGGAAGTTCAACCATTTTTTTTCTCACCTCCCTAAGATTAAATGGAAGTTAAACTTCAATATCCAGTTTTAGACTTCCACCATATCCTAATTTTAAAATAAACCTATATAAACTTTTTGTTAAAAAGGAGCTTGCTATGCCCACATATTATCCATATTGATGCTGAGACGGGGGGAGTAACTCAAATATTGTTCGTCAAACAGAGAGGGCGAGAGGGACAACTTTTTATCCGATATATACCATGTGGTTATGCGATCTATAGATGGCCGATAAAATATTCGTTTTGGATACCTCTGTCTTCATACTCGGGTACGATGTTGGGGGCATGAAGGCAGTGACGGTGCCTGAAGTGGTTGATGAGCTTTTGGGTAAAAAGAAAGTGTTTTTGGATATAGCAGTCAAAAAAGGGTTGAGGATAGAAAGCAGCAGGAAAGAATCAATTAAAAGAGTTAAAAAAATTGCAAAAGAGACGGGGGACATCGAAAAACTCTCATCCACCGATATCTCTCTCTTGGCAAAGGCGATCGATTGCGGGGAAGATGCCATCGTCCTCTCGGATGATTATGCGATCCAGAATGTCTGTTCAAAATTTGGGATGCAATTTGAGGGGATTCAACAGGGGGAGATAAAGAGGGATATAACATGGAAGAAGAGATGTGTAGGATGCAAAAGGATATATGAGAAAGGGGATATATGCCCCATCTGTGGATCTAAACTTAAAATTAAGGTGGTGAAGAAGGGTGAAAGGAATAAATGATCTAATCAAAAAAGCCCTCGAGATGAGGGGGCAGGGACTCAATACGGGAGAGATTGCAGAAGATCTCAACGTTTCGATGGAAACAGCAACATGGCTTCTCACAAGACCAAAACCAGAAGAGGGTGGAAAACCCAGGGATATATATATAGATTGGTCAAGCATAGGAAGAAGCTCTCAGAGAATTAAATTCATATCTTGGGCATTGGCGGATCTCTGCTTGGAAACTTTGGAAGAGGGGGATCAAGAAGTGGATGTCGTATTGGGCGTGGCCACAAACGGGATACCTATCGGTTCCCTCGTGGCAGACGAGTTGGGCGCTAAATTTGGTATAATACATCCAAAAAAGGATATAAAAGATGGGGAAAACGTTAGAAGTTTCTTGAGTAGTAATTTTTCAGACGTGGATGGGAAGAAGTGCATCGTAATAGACGATATAATCACGACAGGAAAAACCGCAAAAGGAACGATAGAACTTCTAACGGATAATGGGGCAAAAGTCATAGCGATAGCTGTTATTATAGATAAAAAGGGGCTCGAAGCGATAGACGACGTTCCAATAAAATCGTTGATACAGGTTGAGAGGATATAAAGGAAGAGTTGCACTCTTTCATCTTGCTGTCCTACCGAAGGTAGGACATGGGAGTGAAGAACCGTTAGGTTTTCAAAGTGAGCATTAAAGAGATCGAGAAGAGATGGCAGAAGAGCTGGTTTGAAGAAAGGATCTTCGAGGCGGAGCCAGGTGGTAAAAAAAAAATTTTCATCACCGTCCCCTATCCTTACCTAAACGGAAACCTTCACGTCGGGCACACAAGGACATTCGTTATAGGAGATGTTCTGGCACGATATAATAGAATGATGGGATATAATGTGCTCTTCCCGATGGCTTTCCACGTTACGGGGACCCCGCTCGTTGGCCTCTCTGAGTTGATAAGAAATAGGGACGAAAGAACGATAAAGGTCTATAATGATCTGCATAAAATTCCAAAAGATATATTGTTCGATCTAATACGCCGGAAAAGCTTGTAAATTATTTTAAAAAGGAATCTGAAATAGCATTATCAGATATGGGTTGTTCTATCGATTGGAGGAGAAAATTTACCACGATGGATCCTCCTTATAAAAAATTCATCAGATGGCAGTTTGGAAAACTTAAAAGTAAAGGATTGATTGCAAGAGGTTTGCATCCCGTGCGGTGGTGCCCAAACTGTGAAAATCCCGTCGAAGATCACGATCTATTGAGGGGGGAGGGGGCAAATATCATCGATTATACGCTGATAAAGTTCTCTCTTGATGGGTACATCCTTCCCTGCGCCACATTGAGACCTGAGACCGTATTCGGCGCGACGAACTTATGGGTAAATCCAGCGGTTACCTATCTGATCGCAAAGATAGGTGAGGAAGAGTGGATGATTGGAGAAAGAGCTTTTGAGAAGCTCTCCCATACGGATAAACATCCCGAAAAGATTGGAGAGATAGAAGGAAGGGATTTGATCGGAAGGTATGCAAAAAATCCGATGAATGAAGAAGAGGTGATAGTATTACCGGCGACGTTTGTGGATCCGACCGAGGGGAGTGGGATCGTGATGAGCGTTCCGGCTCATGCTCCTTATGATTATCTGGCATTAAGAGATTTAAAGGAGGGGAGATGTGATTATGATCTTACAGAAGAGATCTCGGATTTAATTTTAAAGATAGAACCGATAAAGCTCATAGATCTCCCGGGGTATGGCGATTTTCCTGCACTAACCGTTATAGATGAATTAAAAGTAAAGGATCAAATGGATCCAAAAGCGGAGAAAGCAACGAAGATCGTTTATAAGAGGGAATTCCACGATGGAATCTTGAATGATGTCACCAGAAGATATGAGGGATACAAGGTATCTGAGGTCAAAGAGATTATAACGAAGGAGATGCTGAAAGAGGGTAAGGCAGATATCTTTCATGAGCTGAGCGAACCTGTGACCTGCAGATGCGGAACCGAGTGCGTCGTAAAACTCGTTGAAGACCAGTGGTTCCTCACATATTCCAAAAAAGAATGGAAAGATGAAGTTCTGGATTGTCTAAGTTCTA
>JGI24023J19991_10001592_pt1 | contig 17213 bp, 15 predicted proteins | sample Cruoilmetagenom1_FD_19991 | JGI IMG/M metagenome (IMG submission 19991) | reverse complement strand
CCCATTCCTGCTGGAGTTCTTCGGAGAATGAGTAGGAGTAACTCATGCTCTCGATGTCGCAGCGCGCGCCGGGATAGCGGTTGAAATACCAGGTGCCGCCAACGTCCGCGGCAGCCTCCAGGACCTTCACGCTGTATCCATCGCCGCGCAGGCGGTGAAGCATGTAAAGACCGGCAAAGCCCGCCCCAACGACAACAGCATCAAACTCAGCGGTTATCTCGTTTGCGAGTTCGCCTGAGCGAATGGACACTGGACGCTACTCCCAGATATCGACAATGACAATGCATCACAGTCGAGGCTTTGGATGGAGCATGCCACGAATTCCATTTTCATGAGCCATGCGCACATCAAGCGCCACCGGCCTGCTCAACACCGGCGCCTATACTGGTCCGTCTTGGCGCCGGCGACCATGGCGCACTTCATCAATTTGAAAACTTAATTCAACGGAACATGCTGGATCACAATCGCACGAATGCAATCATGACTCTTTCGAGCCGGCACTGCTCCGTTCCATTTGCACCATCCGTTCAATGCCGAAATAAGCACCGGCCAAGGCCAGTATGGGGAGCGCCAGCGTATAAACTGTCGCCCAAAGGATCCCCATACCAATATCCCCCAGCAACTGGCTGTTCGCGGTGTCACATTCAACGCCCTCTAAATCGAGCTGACCGCAAGACTGATTGAGCGCCAGGATAAAAACAATCGCAAGCCCCGCAATGACGGCGACGAGGCTCACATAGCACACCAGTTTGAAAACCTTAAAAAGCATGGACTGTTGATCAATCATTTCGTTTCCTCAAACAGCTCGCGCCCGATCAGCATGCGGCGAATTTCCGATGTTCCAGCCCCGATCTCATATATTTTCGCATCGCGCAATAGTCGCCCGCACGGATAATCATTGATATAGCCGTTTCCGCCCAGCGCCTGGATCGCTTCAAGCGCCATCCAAGTGGCTTTTTCGGAAGCAAATAGAATGGCTGCAGCCGCATCCTTGCGTGTTGCGCCACCGCGGTCGCAAGCCTGGGCCACCGCGTAGACGTAGGCCTTGGCGGCGTTCAGGGATGTGTACATGTCGGCGAGCTTGCCCTGCATCAACTGAAAGCTGCCGATCGCTTGTCCAAACTGGCTACGCTCGTGCAGATAAGGGATCACGATATCGAGACAGGCCTGCATGATGCCGACGGGACCGCCAGCCAGCACGGCACGCTCGTAATCGAGACCCGACATCAGCACGCCAACGCCTTTTCCGACCTCGCCCAACACGTTTTCTTCCGGCACTTCGCAATCCTGGAACACAAGCTCGCATGTGTCGGAACCGCGCATGCCGAGCTTGTCGAGCTTTTGAGCGGTAGAGAATCCCTCGAAGCTTTTTTCAATGATGAAGGCGGTGATGCCTTTGGCGCCAGCTTGGGGATCGGTTTTGGCATAGACGACGAGGGTGTCGGCTTCGGTCCCGTTGGTGATCCACATCTTGGAGCCGTTCAAGACATAGCGGTCGCCCTTTTTGACGGCCTTGAGTTTCATCGAAACCACGTCCGAACCGGCACCGGGTTCCGACATGGCGAGCGCACCCAGATGCTCGCCTGAAACGAGTTTCGGCAGATAGTGGGTCTTCTGATCTTCGCGGCCGTTCAGGCGTATCTGATTGACGCAAAGATTGGAGTGCGCGCCATAGGACAGGCCAATCGAGCCCGATGCGCGGCTTATCTCCTCCATCGCCACCACGTGCTCGAGATAGCCCATGGCGGCGCCACCATAGGTTTCTTCGACCGTTACGCCCAACAGGCCGAGCGCGCCAATTTTGGGCCACAGCGCGCGCGGAAAAACATTGCTGCGGTCGATCTCCTCGGCCTGGGGCGCGATCTCGTCGGATGCAAAGGCGCGTACCGTATCGCGCAGCATGTCGGCGGTTTCACCGAGGCCAAAATCAAGCGCTGGAAAATCGTTTGGGATCATGGCTTGTCCTTTACCACGGTTCGACATGGGGCCGGACGTCCACCTCGTGCGTCCAGGCTGAACGCGGTTGGGCGTGCAGCGTCCAGTAGGTTTGGGCGATGTCATCGGGTTGCAGAATGCCGTCTTTGGGTCGTGAGGCAAAAAACTCCGGAAACAGCTGCCGCGTCGCGTCCGTGTCGATGGGTCCGTCGATCACCACATGGGCCACATGGAGACCCTTCGGGCCCAATTCGCGCGCCATGCTTTGGGCGAGTGCGCGCAAAGCGTGCTTGCCGCCGGCGAAGGCCGCAAATCCGGCCGCGCCACGCAGACTTGCAGTGGCCCCGGTGAAAATCATCGTGCCGCGGCCACGCGCCAGCATGACGCGGGCCACCTCGCGAGCGTTCAGGAAGCCAGCCAACGCGCACATCTCCCAGACCTTCGTGTAAACCCGTTTGGTGGTTTCCAGCAGACCGAATTTTACGTTGCCGCCCACATTGAAAACAAACACCTCGATCGGACCGATTGTTCGCTCGATGGTGTCGACAAGTTCGACCACCTGGTCCTCGTCGCGCGCGTCGGAGTAATAACCCTCCGCTTTACCGCCTTCGTTCCGAATGGCCTCCACCAGCGCGCCAAGTCCCTCGCCACGGCGGCGCGTCACGCAGGCGAAATAGCCCTCCGCCGCAAATCGCTTGGCAATCGCGGCGCCCAGGAAATCACCGGCGCCAACGATAAGAGCTACCTTGGTCGCCGTCTCCATCTGATGGCCCGCTCCCGCTCAGCCTAAAACAACCACAATGCCGCCAGCCCGAGAAAGGCGAAAAACCCCACGACGTCGGTCACCGTTGTGACGAATACGCTTGAGGCGATTGCCGGGTCAATGTCCATGGCGTCCAGGCCCAACGGAATCAAAATTCCCGACAGCGCCGCAACAAGCAGGTTGATCACCAAGGCAGCGGCAATGACGAATCCCAAGCCGTCGCTGCCAAACCAAAAATAGGTCACCAGTCCCATTATGAAAGCAAACAGCAATCCGTTGAGCAGCCCGACAAGCGCTTCGCGCGCGATCACCCGTGTTGCGTTGACTGCGCCAAGCTCGCGGGTGGCGATCGCGCGCACGGCCACCGTCATGGTCTGGGTGCCGGCGTTTCCACCCATCGAGGCGACGATGGGCATCAGTACGGCGAGCGCCACCATCTGTTCGATAGAGGCGTCGAATTGGGCGATTACGATCGAGGCCAGGATGGCGGTCGCCAGATTGACCAGCAGCCAGATAAAGCGCCCCTGAGTCGTGCGCATTACGGTGTCGGTGATGGATTCATCGCCAACGCCGCCCAGGCGATAGATGTCCTCTTCCGCCTCTTCTGCGATCACATCCATGACGTCGTCGACGGTGATGACGCCGACCATGCGCCCGCCTTCGTCCACCACTGGCGCCGAGATCAAGTCGTAGCGCTCGAACTCGCGGGCGACCTCTTCCTGGTCCTCTTCGGCCGCTATGGCGTGGGCGTCGCGATCGGTGATGTCCTTGATCTTCACTGGACGTTTCGCGCGAAGCATCCGGTCGAGCGCAACCGATCCAACAAGATGGAAGGCTGGGTCGATGACGAAGATCTCCGAAAAACTGTTGGGCAAATCATCGTCTTCACGCATGTGATCGATGGTTTGCCCGACCGACCAGAAGGGCGGCACGGCGATGAATTGGGTCTGCATCAGACGCCCGGCCGAATCTTCGGGATAATCGAGCGCACGCATGATGGTCGCGCGATCCGATTCGGGCAGCTTGGCTAAGATGTCGGACTGTTCGCTCTTGTCCAAATCCTCAAGCAAATAGACGGCATCGTCGGATTCGAGCTCGCGCACCGCATCGGCAACCTGCTCGTTGGGCAATGCCTCGATGACTTGGTCGCGCACCGGCTCCTCGAGCTCGCTCAAGGTGACCAGGTTGAAATCCTTGCCCAGCGTACGAATCAGGTTGGCGCGGGTCTCAGGACGTAAAATCTCGATGAGATCGGCGAGGTCCGCCTCGTGCAGGCCACGGGCCAGCTTGCGCACTTTGCGCGTGTTGCGGTCCTGCAGAGCCGCCAACAGCGCTTGGACGTATTCCGTGCGCAGAGCGCCCTCGGAATCGCGCAACTGGAGTTTGCTGACTGCCTCGCTCATGGCGCGCTCTCGGAAATGTCAGTCTATAAACCTTGGTCTCGATTCGACCGACCGCCAGCACTCTGTATCTCGCAATTTGCAGATCAAAGATAGTGATAGCTTGGAGCGGCAATTGCCGTGTTTCAGCCAAGCGCGCATGGGCCCGGGAACTGCGCCTAAGGCGTGGCCTCAAGGCACGACACCACTAGGCGGCGGGTTCAGATGGCGCCTGCAAGCGTTAAAAAATTGAGAGGTGAGAAATGGTGCGGTCGAGAGGAATCGAACCTCCACGGGCTAAGCCCACAGCGCCCTCAACGCTGCGCGTCTACCAGTTCCGCCACGACCGCGGAGAGACATTCCGGCGCTTGCGGCGCCGCCGCTTCATGTAGCAAACCCGCGTGAGCGCGGCAAGCGCGGCTGACGAGACGCCTTCCGCCACCCCTACGCTGCATGTTGTACCTTGTGGGTAATTGAAACTGCGATACGGTCGCCTTGGACGACGACCTGACCGGTGGCGATCAGCGTGTTGTTGGCCAGAATTTGGACTTCGTCGTTATCGGTCGCCTCAAGTTCGATCACGGCGCCACGGCCCATCTTGAGCAGCTGATTGATCGGCATGTTCGTCCGGCCGAGTACGACCGTTAGTTCGATGGGTACGGAATTGATCGAATTCATTGCTTGTCTCAAACTCTTTATGTTGCGTCCCTGTACGGGCCGCTATAGGCGGCGCGCTTAGACCACAATTCACGATTGGGGTTACCGGTTGGTAAAGTTCGGTCAAATTTTGGCACATACGTCGGCTGCCGCCGAAGGTCCGCTCGACTGGGTGCGCAGTTCTGATCCCGTGGCCTATGAGACGGCGGTGGGTGAGATGGAGGCGCGCATTGCCGAGATACGCGGCGGTCGGGCGCGCGAATGCATCTGGTTGCTCGAGCACCCTTCGCTCTATACGGCGGGAACGAGCGCCAGGCCCGAAGACCTCATCGACGCCAACCGTTTTCCGGTGCATCGAAGCGGGCGCGGCGGCCAGTTCACCTACCATGGGCCGGGGCAAAGAATCGCCTATGTGATGCTCGATCTACAGCAACGCGGGCGCGATGTGCGCGGCTTCGTTTACCAGCTCGAGGATTGCATAATAGCCACTCTTGGTCGCTTGGGTGTCGTCGGCGAGAGGCGGCAGGGGCGAGTTGGCGTCTGGGTCGCCCGCCCGGAGCTCGGCCCAGGACGTGAAGACAAGATTGCTGCGATCGGCGTACGAATCCGGCGATGGGTCAGCTTTCACGGGCTCTCCCTCAACGTCGCGCCCGAGCTGGAGCACTATTCGTCGATCATTCCCTGCGGCATCAGCGGCCACGGCGTCACGAGCCTGGCTGATTTGGGCGTGCGGGCGACAATGGACGATGTCGACGATGCACTAATAGACTCTTTTGAAGAGATATTCGGCTCTTCTCCGCCCCATTCCTAAACATCGTTTGAACGCACATGACGGCCCGTCGCGTTAAAGTTTGTTTCAAGCTTGCGCGGTAGTCTGTGCTGCCTTGATCTGGAAATATTCGATATGCAGAGACTCGATCGCCGAACGCGGGCTCGTAAAAAGACGCTGATCCACGCATTTGCCTCGGATCTCAGCGACAAATACGACATCAAGTGCGTCATCCGCGACGTCAGCCAAGACGGCTGCCGGATCGTCTCAAGCCACATCGACGATTTGCCGGAAACCATCAAAATCGTGCCCGAAGGCTTCGCCAAACCCGTCATCGGCAAGATCATCTGGAAAAATGAGAAAGTGGCGGGGATCAAATTTCTCGATGACGAAGAAGAGCTGGCGACGANTATTCCGCAAAACGATGCGCCGCTGGATTTCTTCAGCCGGCTGCAAAAATTCTCTATCCAGAGCCGCCGGCACAGCGTCCTTCAGCGCGGGTTAAGCGGTGAACGCGGCGGCTCGGCCGAGCAGATGGTCGACGTGCTGCGCGCACCCCTCACCGTCGTGATGGGCGCTCTTAATCTGATGCGCGCCGGGGCGCTCGGCACCCTGTCGCAAAGAATGAAAACCGTCGTCGGTCTGGCGCACAACAATGCGGGGCGCCTGACGGCGCTTGCCAGTGACGTGCTCGACATGCGGCTGATCGAGATGGGCGGCATGAGCTTCGAGTTCAGCCCATGCAAGATCGTCCGCCTAGCTTCCGAAGCCATCACAACGAGCGAACCCAGCGCCAGCAAGAGAGACGTTGCCGTCAGGCTCGACAATCAGGTGGGCCGGGCGCTGGTCGATGTCGATCCGGGACGCATCGAGCAAGTGCTTGAAAATCTACTCGCCAACGCCGTGAAATTCAGTCCGCAAGGCGGCGAAGTCGTCGTCTCGTTAAGCCGTCAGGCCGAACGCATCCGCGTGGCGGTTACCGATAAAGGCCCGGGCATCCCGGCCGATATGCATCAAAAGATATTCGAAAAATTCTTTCGAATGGACATGGCGAACGGGCGCGTTGGGGACAGCGCGGGACTGGGTCTAAGCCTGTGCAAGGCGATTGTCGAAGCTCACGGCAGCAGCATCCACGTCACCTCTGAACCAGGCCAGGGCGCCACCTTCCACTTTGATATTACCGAGGTTCCCTCGCCCGGAAACGGCTCAAGCCGCTTGACCTGAACTTTGTAGCTGGCTCATTTGCCGCGTTGCGCCACACTTTGTTGGTTTGGCTGCTTCAGCGCACCATTGCCTGCTTCGGTCGCGGTTTTCTCGTTTTTCTTCGGAGTTCCGTCATTTGCGGACGCCGGAATCGGATTGTCCGAGCGTTTGGACTTTCCCTCGAAATGCGCGCCGTGAGCGATCTCCAGCGACTTGTATGTGAGATCTCCGTCCACGTGCGAGCCGGATTTTAGAATGATGTTCAATGCACTGATTGTGCCTTTTACGTTTCCGGCGACGACAGTCTCTTCCGCAATGACGTTGCCAATCACACGCCCCTTCGTCCCGACCGACAACAGGGCGCAACGGATATCCCCATGTATCTCACCCTCCAGGTGGAGATTGCCTGTACAAACGGTGTTGCCTGTGAATGTGAGGCCATCTTCGATTACGGAGGCATCGCTTAATGCCGGCGCGACTTCTTCGGCCAGCGGCCTCTTGTTGAACATTGCAGCAAACTCCCTCTAACGCGCCATCCACAGAATGGCGCCTGGTCACCATTCAACGGCCACAACCTGGAAGACGACCGGTTGTGCGAGACGCGAGGCAACGGCCTTACTTTATCACAGATACGAGCAGCCCGGCCAACGCATCGAACACTGCGCGACGCACGGACGACGCCGGCGCCGCGGCGCTCAATTCAACTCGCCGATAGGTATGCGTGCTTCCCCAGGCACCTGTTGTTCATTTGCAACGCTCTTGAGAAAAAAGCGGCGTCGCAGGCGGACCGTCGTTGACGATCAGTCCACAGTCGGATCAGGTGATTGCAGACTGGGTTGGTAATGCGTTTGGAGTGGTGGTCGCGGGTCCGACAAAAAAAACTGGACCCGCATAATGTTACCTTCTGCTTTGGGGGCAGTTATCATGTATGAGCAACCAAGCGCGCATGCCCAATGGCAATGGCTGCGCACGTCTGCCGTGCTTTTTGCAAGCCTGTTTTCGATCGTCTTCCTCGCCGCCGGCTTCATCGGAATTTTAGGCTGAGACCTGGCTGGGCCGATTACCGCTATAGACCACGACGTTGGCCGCAACTGCGCCCCGTGTGGTTGGGCATGCATTCAATCTCTTGGCCACAGCCGTCTTTGCCGAAGCGGGCTATAGCTGCAAAAATGTGATTCTACAGTCAGCAAGTCGCATCGGACGAGCACACAGCTCGCATCGTTTTGTTGCTAATTTTTATTCGAAAGTTTCGCGAATTTGTACTTTTTGTGCGCCTCACTCGAATTACGCCCGTCCACGTGTTTCTTTCGCAACAGTCCCAAATTAAATAACGCCGCGGAGCGGCTCTTTTCTTGATTCCGTACCCGGCGAACAGTGAAACTGCGCCACGGGTTCATTCATCGGGGATTGACGAAAATGTCGCGAACAAGTGCAGTAATTGCGGGATTGATGGCTGGTGGCTTGATCGCAGCGGTCAATGTGCAGCCGTCTCATGCAGAGCAGCATTTCGAAGTGTTTGGCGGCGGCGACATTACGAACCACTCCTGGTTTGGCTATATCGGCGGCGTTGTCGCGCCGATGAGCGACATCAATGAATCGGGCGTGCTGTTGCGCGGCCTGTTCGGCTATGGCGATTACGAATATGGCACCCGCTTCCCGGGCGCCGTCGGCGGCATTCCAACGACAGTTGACGGCGAGATCACGGCTGGCGAGATTATGGGCGGCTACCAGTGGGCCGGGCCCCAAACGGTCGTCAAACTCTTCGCCGGTGTTCAATTTCAAGATCACGATCTCTCGCCCAACGACATACGCAATACGGTTCGCGGCGGCGATACGGGCGCCAAATTCCAAGGCGAGATATATCAAAGCCTGAGCGACAGCGTTTGGGCGTCGGCGATCGGCACATATTCGACATCGTTCGATACCTATTGGACCCGCGCGCGGCTCGGTTTCAATGTCGCGCCCGATTGGAGCGTCGGTCCCGAAGGCGGCATATTTGGTAACGAGCGGTTCGACCAGTGGCGGGTCGGTGGCTTCGCGCGTCGCCAGTTCGGCAGCAATGCGCTGACGCTTAACGCCGGCCTTGCGGATGATCGCAATGAGGGCGACAGCGCATATGGTGGCGTGACCTATTCGCTCCGATTCTAGGCCCTCTGGATTTCCAACCATCTGAATTCAAGTGCTGGCTGCAGATGCGGCGCTGGTGCTTCTGGGTATATGGTTCAGCCAAGCGAAGATGCCTTTTTCGCCGATCACTTGCCTGACCAAAGAGAAGCGTAGGTTGAGCGGGACGCGTTGATGTCGAACAGCCAGATCATGGCCGAGCGCTTTGCTCGCCGGCGCATCGTTCGGCGCGTGACAGCTGGTATCTATGTGGCTTCGGCCGCTATCTATCTCTTTTGGCGAACGACAACCTTCAATCCCGACGCCCCGGTGCTTTCGGGCCTTTACTACGCCGCGGACTGGATCGCCGTGTTGCTTGGTCTGGCGGTTATCTTTGCGTCTTGGTCGTATCGGCACCGCACGCCGCCTGCCGCACAAAGCGGGCTTACGGTCGACGTCTTTGTCCCGACCTACAAGGAACCCATTGATCTTATCCGCCGTACGATCGAGGCGGCAATCGGCATCGACTACCCCCACGGCACCTGGCTGCTGGACGACGGCAACCGGCAAGACGTCAAAGCGTTGGCGGAGGAACTTGGCTGCCAGTATCTTGCCCGCGAAAAAAATACCAATGCCAAGGCCGGCAACCTCAATAACGGACTCCGGCACAGTCGCGCCGATTACGTGGCCATCTTCGACGCCGACCAAATTCCGATGCCCTACGCGCTCGACCTGCTGCTCGGGTTTTTCGCTGAGCCCAAGGTTGCAATGGCTCAAGCGCCGCAGGATTTCTACAACGTCAACGCCTTCCAATTCTTGAACGCCAAGCGCGGCAATGCCCTTTGGTACGATCAGTCGTTTTTCTACAACATTTCCCTTGCCTGCCGCGATTCGTGGAACGCCATTTCGGGCGTCGGCACCTCCGTCGTTTTTCGCCGCTCGGCGTTGGATGCGATCGGTGGAATTCCCGAGGACACCGTTACCGAGGATTACCACAGCTCGCTCAAGCTCCATAAAGCGGGCTATGAGGCTGTCTATCTCAACGAATCAGTCGCCTATGGTTGGGCCGAAGCGGATCTGAACGACTATTACAAGACCAGGCACCGCTGGGCCCACGGCAACATCCACGCGCTGCGCGTCGAAAACGCTTTGTTCTGCAAGGGGCTCTCTTGGAAGCAGCGTCTGTGCTACCTGGAAACAGGAATTATCTACCTTGAGGGCTGGCAGCAGCTCATTCTGTTTTCTGTTCCTATATTTTCACTGTTTTTCGGCATTCCGGCATTTGAGATCACGGTTTTTAACGTGGTCGCATTGCTGCTCTATCCAATTTTCGCCTACACGCTGCTGCAAGAGATGGGTTGCGGTTTTGCGCGGTTTTGGGCCAACGAGATCCTGAGCCTTGCGCGCTTTCCCGTCCATATTGTTGCTTGGGCAGCACTGTTCAAAAGCAAAATGACATGGCGCAGTTCCAGCAAGGTTATACGCGGTCAAATCACACTGCTGTCGATCGCGCCTCAGCTCGCAGTTCTGGCTCTTAGCCTGGCGGCAATCGCTTTCGGTGCGTTCAAACTGTCTGCCGATTTTCAATCGGGTCCGTTGTTGCAGGCCCTGCTTTGCGCGATGCCCGATTGGCTCGGTGTATCAGCCTCCGGCTGCGAAACCGTTGACTGGAGCGCGCCGCTGCCAAAAGGTTACACAGTGGAGCTGGTCGTGGTTGCGGGTCTCTTTGCCCTGCTAAACGCGGTGCGCGCGGGTCTGTTGATCGGCAAGGCCTATTTGAATGCGCGGGATTCAAAAGCCGATTATGCGTTCAAGTTACCGCTGCCAATTGACATCACCGGCACCAAGGCGCTGCTGCGCGGCACGATTGAGGAGATATCGCTCAGCCGGCTGCGGTTCAGGCTCAACCGCCCATTGCCGATGGCGATCGACCAAGCTCTTCATGCCACAATCTATTTGCCGTCAGGTCCACTGCACACAAACCTGCTTGCACATGCGGTGACGCATGGCAGCGTGACGCAATTGGGCGAGGTTGAAGGTGCGCTGATTGAAGCTGAATTTGACTGGATCTTGCCGGAAGACCGGGACCGCTTGGCGCGCAGCCTGTATTCGATCGATTGGCACCGCGAATTTCTGCACCGGAACGCCTATTTTCTGACCCCCCTGGAGGTGTTCAAGAAGCTGATGTTCTGGCGGCGATCGAAATCCCAGAAACCCGTCGAATGGCGTGGTGTCATTTATCGGCGAGATAGCGACAGCTCAGCCAACTCGAGACTTGCGGTATTGGCATCGGAAAAAGGTGCGACTGAATCCAATCTCATGATCGCCTTCGATGAGTTGGAAAGTGGAACACAGATCGAATTTGACGATCCTTCCTCGCGTGAAGCCTCTACACTCGGTTATCGGATCACTGGCGGCGCCCCATCGCAGACGCTTGCGCACCAGGGTTTGGACGGAGAGACATTTTACAAATATACAGTCGAGCCGCTGAATCAGATCGAGATGTCGTCCGATCTTAGCGCCCAGCGGCCAGCCACGGCTGAGTGAACGCTTCGAATTCGCGCCGGCGGATATCTCAGTTCGATTTCAAAAAGCCCCTGGCCACAATCAAACCTTCCCGGTCATCGGGTGCGCCCGCTGTCATAGATGCAAGCTGGCCGTAATAATCGCGCGCTTGATCCAAATTACCGGCGCGTTCATGTGCGCGCGCAATTCCGTAAAGGCTGTTGAAGCGGCGCGGCGATCGCGCGAGCGCCTTGCCGTAAGCCGCCACAGCCTCTGCATGGCGTTTCTCGAGAAGCAGCATGTCGCCATAAAGCTCGGCTGCGGGCAAGACCTCGCCGGGGCTCACCGCGCTCTTTTCGGTCGTCGCCTCCAAATCCGCCGCCTGCTTCATGATGGCGATTCCCTTATCGCTTTCACCGCTCAAATAGGTCGTCCAGGCGTTGGCTGCCAGGCTCTGGATCTCGACCTGTTTCGCCCAGTAGGCACTGCGGCCGGCGACGGCCTTTTGAATCTCGTTCAGCGCCGCCACCTCCCTTTTCGCTTCTTCGAAACGCTTCTCGTGGGCAAACCCCAGAGCGCGGGCAAAATGGCTCATTGCGACGAACTGATCTTGGCCCTTCACCCAAGAAAAACCCTTTGGCGTGCGTGGTTCCAGTTCGGCAGCTTCGCTCCAAGCTTGTCGTTCGAGCGCATAGCGGGCGGGCATGGCGGAAAATGCATAGGCCATGGCATTCTGGTTGACGCTGTGGAACGGCGGCTTGAGCGCGGCCAAATCCTCGACCGTCTTGCGGGCATCGGAATCTCGGGCCAGCTGCAGGAGGGCGTATCCCTTGTAGTCAAGGGCGTGGGGATAGTGCAGTGAAAGCGCTCCCAGCCGCTTGCTCAAATCAAGCGCGGCAGTGGCGGCCTTGCCGTTCCACTCCACTGAATCGGTCCACAGACCCCGGCGCGTGAAGATATGCGACATCATATGCAGCGCGTGCGAGACGTCGGGCGCGATCTTGCCGTAGTTGTAAGCGACCGGCAGCGCGCGCTCGGCCAGCGGCGGGTAATCGAAGGCATGGATCGTGTAATGGTGGGCTCCGGGATGATCGGGAACCGCAACGAGCACTTGCTCGGCAATCGCCGCCGCCTCGTTTTGCACCACGTATGATTTGTCATCGGGTGAGGCCGTCGAGAGATGAGCGAGCGCGTGGAACGCTTTGGCCTCGTGGTCCTGCGGATTGGCTTGCGCGACGTTGGCCCACGCCAGTGCAAAAAGTTTGAGCCGCTCCTCTTCACTCTTTTGCGCACCGTCGATGAAATAGACCTTGGTGGTTTCGAGATAGGCCGTCTCGCGCTCTGATTTCCCGCCTATTTTTGCGGCTTTGGCGCTGAGCTCCGCGCCTTTTTTTATAATCTCTGGCGAAGGCCTGTCGGACCAAAGCGGGTGAATATACGTCATGGCCGTGCCCCATAGCGCCATGGCGCAATCAGGGTCACGCTGCGATGCCGCCTCGAACAGGCTGCGTGCGCTCGAATACATCATGTGATGCATGGCGGCGACGCCGCGCTCGATCTCTTTGGCGGCTTGGGCTTGGCAGGCAACGGGAAAGGACACGGTGCCGAGCGATTGACCCAGTCCATCGCTTTCAGCTGCTCTGGCAGTATTGGCTGTTCCCATGAGCGCAAAACCCAACAGGGCGCAGATCGAAAACGAAGCCTTATTCCCCATGTTGATCTCCACCAATTGTTTGGTCAGTCATAATTTACCGGAGCCAGAAATAGGGCCGGCTGAGCCCGGGCATTGCGGCGGCAGCGATTTGCAGCTAGTTGCGTTCCCCGCCATTGCGGCCCCGCTGCAATCTTCGAAACCGCCGCCAGATAGCATATTTCTTTTTCAGCACTTCAAATACATCTCGACCGAGCAAGGGCAAGCTCAACAGCCACAGGCCGAAGGAGACCGCGCCTCCAGCCGATACCATCAGCGCCTTTTGCTTGACCGGCATATCGAGGAAAGGCGCGGCGACGAGGGGGCCATATAAAAACGGATAAGACATGATGAACAGCACAAGCCCCAGGCGGTTGCGCCATTTGGAGTTTGGCGCAGCATCTGGTTGCTGCTTGTTTTTCCGAGATCTTGTCACTGCGTCCATATTCAGTCGTCGTCCGCCTTAGAAATCACTGCACTGTTTTAGCTGGCTCCGCACCTTAAGTGCTGGAGATTATTTCAAATCCATGCGGTGTGGCACCGCCTTCGTCAACGATTCTTAACCCATCGACCTGGGCATCGGTTGGGCCCTGCCGACAGCGTTCGAGCATTTCAGCGACCCCATCGCCTGGGCCGGAGAACACCGCCTCCACACTGCCGTCACGGCGGTTGCGCACCCACCCGACCAAACCCAGTTGCAATGCCAAGCGGCGCGTCCATGCGCGATAGCACACACCTTGTACGCGGCCTTCGATCCGCACATGCACGGTTCGCTTTGTCTCCTGANCATTGCTCATCGAGGCGCACGGGTCGGCGTTNTTCGACCGCGATAGCCTGCCTTGCGGTCGGCTATGGGTCTGGCGGNCAACCAGGACTCCAGTTCGGCCAGATAAATTTTCGGCAGATCGAACGCCATAGCGGCAGGGATGACCCGCGTCAGCATATAGTTGGCGCGCGCCACGCCTGGATACCGCCGCGCGCTGACATAGGTCAGCGCCCTCAATGACCTGCCGTCAGAAATTTCCACCGCGACGTGTCGGCGAAAATAATTGCGCCAGGCAACCCCCTCAAACCTATCGAGGGTGTGGACATGCTCGTACGAGCAGCGCCACAGGACGCCGTGCACGGCGCGCTCGGAATGGGGCAAAATGGACGCCGTCCCGCGGGTGGTGATGTGAAAGCGCCAGCCCTCGAGGCGAGCGCTTCCCAAAGCGCGCGCGCCAGGGCAACGCGCGGCCATCTGCTGCGGCGACATATTCGATCCATAGGCGAAATAATAGGGCACCGCCCCGCGCTCGGCTGTTATTCGAAACGCATGATAACCGCATCCACCGCGAGACTGTCTCCGGGGGCGGCTTCGATCGCGCTAACGCGTCCATCGCGTTGGGCACGCAGTATATTTTCCATTTTCATCGCCTCGACCACGCAGAGTGGATCGCCGACCTGAACCTGATCNCCCTCCTTAACATGGATGGCGACAACCAGCCCAGGCATCGGGCANAGCAGCATTTTGGANGTATCGGGTGGTTCCTTGTGGGGCATGAGCGCGGCGAGTTCCGCCTCGCGCAGCGTGTAGACGTGCGCCTCCACGCTCAAACCCCGATAGGCCAGCTCCACCCCATTTGGAATCTGCCGCACTTGCACGGCGATCTCTTCGCCATCGACGCGTCCAAACCAAATAGGTTTGCCGAACCACCAGTCGGTCTCGACGCGGACGCGTTTGCGTACTTTGCCTTTGGCGCCTGCGAGCGCGACCTCAATGGAGCCGCCATTGCCGCTCATGACCGTGAGGTCCACCCTCTCATCGCCCAAGCGCACGATGCGCTCGAGCGCAAAGCGCACCCGCGCGCCCTCCATCTGATGGCTGATCTGGCGGCGCCGGTCATTGCCCAAATGATCGATCATGGCCGCCACGATGGCGAGCCGGTCGCGTTCCTCGGCGTTGGGATCGCGCGGCTTGAAACCGTCTGGATATTCCTCCGCGATGAAGGCCGTGGACAGATCACCCTTGCGCCAGCGTTTGTGCTGCATGAGGGCGGCAAGAAACGGAATGTTGTGCTGTATGCCCTCGATGCAGAAAGCATCCAAGGCATCCGCCATATGATCGATTGCCGCATTGCGATTTGGCGCATGGGTCACCAATTTTGCGATCATCGGGTCATAGTGAATTGAGATTTCGCCACCCTCGGTGACGCCCGTATCGTTACGGATCGTGAGCCCTTGCCGTGTGCCCTCTTGGGGCGGGCGGTAGCGAACCAGACGGCCGGTCGAGGGCAGGAAATTGCGGAATGGATCCTCGGCGTAGATCCGCGACTCGACCGCCCAGCCCTTAAGCTTGATGTCTTTTTGAGCCAATTTCAGCTTCTCGCCGGCAGCGACGCGAATCATCTGTTCGACCAGATCGATGCCGGTGATGAGCTCGGTCACCGGATGCTCCACCTGCAGACGGGTGTTCATTTCCAGGAAATAGAAGTTTTTGCTTTTGTCGACGATGAACTCGACCGTGCCGGCGCTCGCATAGTCGACGGCGCGGGCAAGTTCCACGGCCTGCTTGCCCATGGCGGCCCGGGTCTTGGCGTCCAGGAAGGGGCTTGGGGCCTCTTCGATCACCTTTTGGTTTCGGCGTTGGATCGAGCATTCGCGCTCGCCCAAATGAATGGCATTGCCCTTGCCGTCGCCCAGGACCTGGATTTCAATGTGCCTCGGGTTCTCGATGAATTTCTCGATGAAGACGCGATCGTCGCCAAAGCTGGATTTTGCTTCGGAGACCGAAGATGCAAAACCCTCGGCGACTTCGTCCGCAGAATAGGCCACGCGCATGCCTTTGCCGCCACCGCCCGCCGACGCCTTGATCATGACAGGAAAGCCGATCTCGCTGGCTATCGTGACGGCCTCCTCGGCGTCGGCGATGACGCCCAAATAGCCCGGCACGGTGCTGACCTTGGCTTCAGCCGCAAACCGCTTGGACTCGATCTTGTCTCCCATCACCTCGATGGCTTTGATGTTGGGGCCGATAAAGATCAGGCCCTCTTTTTCGAGGGCGCGCGCAAAGTCTGCGTTTTCGGAGAGAAAACCGTAGCCTGGATGGATGGCGTCGGCGCCGGTGCGCTTGGCCGCCTTGATGATGGCGTCGATCACCAGGTAGGACTGGGTGGCGGGCGCGGGGCCGATATTGACCGCCTCATCGGCCATGGCCACGTGCAGCGCGCTGCGGTCTGCGTCGGAATAGACTGCAACCGTCGCGATGCCCATGGCCCGCGCCGTCTTGATCACGCGGCAAGCAATTTCGCCGCGGTTGGCGATCAGAATTTTATTGAACACCCCGGCACATCTCCCCCAACACCACTGTGCTTTGTTCTTAAACGCATCCTACGTCAGGGTAAACTCGGGCGCGGGACGCAGAGTTAAGACGCAATCAGCTCAAGCGCCACGCCTCGTTCAAAACTCGTAGCCGAAAGTCTCGATTTCGCCGGCATACCACTCGGCCATACGCGCCCGCGTCCGTTCATCGTAGTAGCTGCGATAATCGCGCGCACCGTGATCTTTCGACACGTTCGCAAGGCCGAGCTTGATTTTGCCCGCCAACCCTATCTGCCGCATGGCCGCTCCGAAATCCTTTTCGAGGCTTTCGTAGCGGCCCACGAAGTCGAGCGCCATCTCGCCGTCGATAGTGTAGAGGTCGTGGTTCTCGACATAGGCGCGGGAACGGTCGCTGCAGAATGCCTCGAAGCTCGGCGGACGCGCCTTGTTCTTGGTCTTGTAGTGATACCAGGAGACCTGCCGGTCCCAAGGGTTGCGCTCGAAACTAAAAGTGAAATAGGCCGACCAGACTTCCTCGCCGACATAGGCCCTCACCCGCCAAGCCGGCATGTGCTCGTAATAGCCCACAGATGGGTGGTAACGGCGTTCGGGGCGCAAAAGCATCCGGCGCCAAAGGGAGCGCTTGGGAACAAGAGGGTGCTCCAAGCGGTAATTCTGCGCCCGCCGCCCCTTGCGGTGCCCCATCAGCTCATCGCTCGCCGGCGTAATCACATCGTCCGATCCGCAGACCTCGCTGAGGGCGGCCTCGATCGAGGTCGAAGCCGTCTTGTAGGTTTTTATATAGATGAACTTGTGCTGATGGCTGACGATCATCGGCGAAGAACTATCATTCATGCCGCACGCAAGCCAGTGGCGCACGGTCTTGCCGCGGCGCGGCGCCTGGGATCC
>JGI24023J19991_10001590_pt1 | contig 17214 bp, 16 predicted proteins | sample Cruoilmetagenom1_FD_19991 | JGI IMG/M metagenome (IMG submission 19991) | reverse complement strand
ATATAGTTTCAGCAAAAGACATAGATGCGGGGATTCTTGACAGCCTCCTGGGAAAAGTGGTACTTGCACCCACGATCGAAGAAGCACTGAGACAAAACGCCGAGAACCACAGCGAAATATCTTACGTTACAACCCAAGGGGACTCCGTCCAATCAAACGGCGCCATTTCCGGGGGAGCGTCTCAGCCCGGAGTTTTTGAGAGGAAGAGAGAAACAGAGCAGCTTTCCAAGAGTATAGAAATAATTGAGAGAGAAATGCAGAAGCTCAGGGCTGAAATTGAGTCTGAGAATAAAGAGATTGAAAGCCTGATCTCTAAAATTAAGCAAAACGATATTGAATTGATTGAGCTTGGAATTAAAGAGGCTGAGATCAAAAAAGATATTAATAACCTTAGATACAATACGGAGAGGCTCGATAGAAGGATTGAGACAGTGAACCGGGGCTTGGAGCAAGCGCTCAATGAAATCCGGGAGACCTTAACTTCACTTGATCAGACAAAATCTAAAATTTACAGCCTTGATTCCGAGAAATCCGAGCTCGAGAAAAAATATAAGGCAATAGAAGAGAGAATCGAGGCAGGGGAGCAGAGGGAAAGAGCTATGGAGAGGGAAATCTCAAACCTCAGCATCTCGCGCGCGTCCCTGACTGAAAAAGAAAAGAACCTCTATGAGGACATAAACGATATAGAAAATAGAAGAAACGATATCAATAGACGAATTGAGCGTGAATACGAGAGCATAGAGCAAAAGAAGAGAGAGAAAGTGAGCTATCTTGAGAAAGACAGCTTAACCGTGGATGAGATCAAGACCATTGAAGAGATAGTCTCAGAGAGTGAAGAAAAGCTTGTTTCTATGAAGGCAAAAAGGGCCGGGCTGCTTCAGGAGCTGACCTCGGCGGGTGAGAAAAGGGAAAGCATTAATACTGAGCTATCTGAGCTAAGGCTAAAAAATAACTCATTTGAGCTTGATTTGAACAGTATTCGGATTGAAATAGACAACATCGTGCAAAACCTTAAAAACAATAATATTATAGAGGATATAGAGGAATTTCTATCGGGCAGCCCTGAAGACGCCACAGAGGCGGAGAGCTTTAATCTCGCAGCCGAAGACTCGAGGCTCAAAAAACTCCAGAGGAGAATAGAGCGGTTCGGCCCGGTAAACCTGCTGGCCCCAGAGGAGTACAACAAGCTTGAAGAGCGGTACAGATTTTTAACCGAGCAGATAGATGACTTAATGCAGGCCATTTCGTCCCTGGGTAAAGCTATCAGTAAGATCGATAAGGAATCTGAGAAGCGCTTTGGTGAAACGTTTGAGCTTATGGACAAGAAATTCAGGGAGATATTCAGCCGCCTCTTCAGAGGGGGCGAGGGGAAATTGATACTCACCGATCCGGATAATATTCTGGAATCGGGTGTGGATGTAATGGTAAGACCCAGGGGAAAGAAGCTTCAGTCAATTAACCTGCTCTCAGGAGGCGAAAAGGCTCTTTCTGCAATTGCGCTCATAATATCCGCATGCCTTATAAAGCCGGCACCGTTTTTACTATTCGATGAGATCGACGCCCCGCTGGATGATAGAAACACGTCTTATTTCACGGAACTAATAAAGGAAATAGACAGAAATTCCCAGGTAATAATTATCACTCACAACAAAAAAACGATGCAGGAAGTAAACTCACTCATAGGAATAACATCCAATAAATCGGGCACTTCCACAGTTGTTTCGGTAGAGCTTAACTAGATCACTTGGTTACCCCCTAATCGTTAATAAAAATAATTGTAGTTTGAACTGGAAACGATAAAAACAGTGAATATATATATTTTATATGATTTGAGATAGATGGCTTTTACACATATACTTTAGGGTTTGCAAGATATCCGGAGGTTTTCCACCATATGCTTTCTTATTTAATGAAAAAAATTGTAGGCTCCCAGAACGAAAGGGAGATAAAAAAGATCACATCCGTTGTAGAAACGGTAAATGAGCTTGAAAGCGATCTGATTAAACTGCCAAATACAGCACTGAGAGAGAGAACGAATGAGTTCTCAGATAATATCAAATCCTCACTTAACGGCGGGAACGTTCTTGATGATGAAGAGCTTGCGGGGGCGCTTGAGGATAAGCTCTGGGATATTTTGCCTGAGGCCTTCGCGCTTGTAAGAGAGGCGGCCAGAAGGACTCTTGGAATGCGGCACTTCGATGTTCAGCTAATTGGCGGTGTAGTGCTTCACCAGGGCAAGATCGCTGAGATGAAAACAGGTGAGGGTAAGACACTAGTCGCGGCCCTTCCTCTTTACTTAAACGGCGTCACAGGCCTGGGCGCGCATCTCGTGACAGTAAACGACTACCTGGCCAGAAGAGACGCTATGTGGATGGGTCCTATTTATAAGATACTAGGGCTCGACATCGGCATCGTAAACCACGACGTATCGTATCTGCTTGAGTGGGAAGACGAAGAGCGCGCTCAGCATGCTATTGAGAATAACCTGAGCGTCTGGCCCAAAGAGTATGCTGATATGGACATATCCCCCGAGAGAAACCTGGATGTGCTGTCGGCGTTTAAGACAAAGATAGTCGAATGCACGAGGCAACAAGCTTACCGGGCGCACGCGACATACGGCACTAATAATGAATTCGGGTTTGATTACTTAAGAGACAATATGAAGTTTTCACTCGATGACTACGTTCAGAGAGACCACAACTTCGGCATAGTAGACGAGGTGGACAGCATTCTCATCGATGAAGCCAGAACCCCGTTAATTATCTCCGGCCCTTCTGAAGACTCTACCGAGCTCTACTACGACATTAATAAAATCGTGACGAGACTCACCCCCGAAGTGGACTTCACTATTGACGAGAAGACCAAACAGGTAACACCCACAGAGGAAGGCTCTAATAAAGTCGAGAAGGCGCTTAACATAGCCAATGTTTATGACCCGGTAAACCTGGAGCTCCTTCATCACGTAATACAGGGACTACGGGCTCACAACCTCTTTAACAAAGACGTCGACTATATGGTAAAAGACGGCCAGGTAATCATTGTGGATGAATTTACCGGGAGGCTTATGCCCGGACGACGCTGGAGCGACGGGCTTCATCAAGCTGTTGAGGCAAAGGAAGGGGTTGATATTGAGAACGAAAACCAGACCCTAGCCACCATTACGATTCAGAACTACTTCAGGATGTACAGGAAGCTGGCGGGAATGACCGGAACCGCGGACACCGAGGCATTTGAGTTCAAAAATATTTACAAACTCGACGTAAACGTCATCCCCACAAACAAACCCATGATAAGAGCGGACAATAACGATTCTATATATAAGTCGGAAGACGAGAAGTTCTCCGCTGTGGGAAGAGAAATAAAGGAGTTGAACGAACAGGGCAGGCCGATTCTGGTCGGAACCACATCGATTGAGAAATCTGAGAAGCTGAACAAACTGCTCCAAAAAATGAAGATTCCTCACCAGGTCCTAAACGCAAAGCAGCACGAGAACGAGGCCGGGATCGTGGCTCAGGCGGGAAGGATAGGCGCCGTGACCATTGCGACCAACATGGCGGGAAGGGGTACTGACATTGTGCTCGGCGGAAACCCAGAGCACCTGGCCGAGGAAATATCAAAAAAGAAATTCAAAGTGAGCCCCGAGGAAGCAACTCCCGAGCAGTTCGAGGAATCGATGCTAGAGGCAAGAGCCATATGCGATGACGAAAAGAAAAGGGTGCTCGAGCTAGGCGGGCTTCACATAATCGGTACAGAGCGTCACGAATCAAGAAGAATCGATAACCAGCTCAGGGGTAGAGCCGGGAGACAGGGAGACCCGGGATCTTCACGCTTTTTCGTGTCGCTAGAAGACGACCTGATGAGAATATTCGCCTCTGAGACCATAACAAAGGTAATGGACAAGCTCGGATGGGAAGAAGGTGAGCCCATTGAGCACGGCATGATAACCAAATCCATCGAGAACGCTCAGAAGAAGGTTGAGGGAAGAAACTTCGATATAAGAAANCATCTTCTTGANTACGACGACGTTTTGAATANACAAAGAGAGGTCATCTATACAAAGAGGAAGGAATATTTGGGGGGCGACAACCTAAAAGAAAATCTCTANGATATGGCTGATGAGATTATTGACGATCTGACCGTGTCTATGGTGCCTGAGAAGGCGAACTCAGAGGACCTTGAGCTTGACGACCTGCGCGAGTCCGTGCAAACGGTGTTTAACTTTGAGACAGATTTTGAAGCGCTCAAGGGAAACGGCATCAAGAGAGAGGATGTAACAGAGTACATAAGAGAAAATGTGCACTCATACTATGAGGACAAAGAGCAGGACATAAGCTCTGAGACCATGAGACAGATAGAGCGCTACCTGATGCTCCAGACTCTGGACTTTTTGTGGAAGGACCACCTGCTCAATATGGACCATTTACGTGAGGGGATAGGGCTCAGGGGATACGCGCAGAAAAACCCGCTTCATGAATATAAGAAAGAGGGTTTTGATATGTTCGGGTCGCTTATGAACCGATTGTCCGACGACGTTTGCGAGAAGCTATTTAAGGTGCAGCCTGTAAGCGAAACCGATATGGCGAGGCTCGAGAGAAGAAGAAGAGATGAGCAGCAGCGTATGACCATGAGCAGGGGCGAGGAAGAAGAGGAAAAGAAAAAACCAATTAGACGTCAGCAGAAGAAGGTCGGAAGAAACGACCCGTGCCCATGCGGAAGCGGCAAGAAATTCAAGAAATGCCACGGCTTGAGTGCATAAGTATAGCACCACGCACCTACATTCAATCTAACCGGCGAAACTTATTTAAATTAATCTCACTTTAGCCCCTTAGTGATATATACTTTCTATTAGCGGTTTATAGAGATTTAAGTGCCATTTATAGAGAGGTATAACTATATTGGATCAAAAAGAGCTGAAGGATAAGATAGGGAAGCTTGAGAATAACATCGGGACTGTAATAAAAGGTAAGCCCGAGATTGTAAAAACAGCTGTAGCAGCTCTCCTTTCCCGCTCACATATACTGATTGAAGATGTGCCAGGGGTGGGAAAAACCACACTCGCTCATGCCCTTGCAAGCTCGACCGAGCTTACGTTCAAGAGGATACAGTTTACAAGTGACCTTTTGCCCTCAGACATACTTGGAGTATCGATACTTGATCAGAAAACCGGGGAGTTTAATTTCAAGGAAGGCCCAATTTTCGCAAACGTCGTACTCGCGGACGAGATAAACAGAGCGACCCCTAAAACACAGAGTGCGCTCCTTGAAGCGATGAACGATGCCAAGGTAACTATAGACGGCAGAGAATATGCGCTACCCGAGCCATTTATGGTTATCGCCACACAGAACCCCTTTGAATATAAGGGAACATTCCCCCTTCCGGAGAACGAGCTGGACAGATTTTCGATCAGAATTAGTATCGGGTACCCGGACAGAGAAAGTGAAAAGAGTATACTTAGAGAGCACAGCAACGTTGACATACGGGAGAGAATCGGGCCCGTAATATCTAAGCAGGAGCTACTGCTCCTCCAGAAAATGTCTCAAAACGTTAAAGTAGACGAATCGCTTCTGGATTACATCATCGCTATTATAAACGAAACCCGTAATGAGAGCTTATTTGAGCTCGGTGTAAGCCCAAGGGGAGCTATAGCGCTTAAATCCGCTGCTCAGTCCACTGCGATTTCAGAAGGCAGGACTTACTGTACACCTGACGATATAAAGAAATTGGCAGTACCCGTGCTCGCTCACAGAGTTATATCTAAAAACGGCGGCCTCACACAAAACGCTTCGGAAGACGCGATCGGGGATATACTCGAAAGACTCCCTGTGCCTGTGTAAATAAGAGGATTTTGGGTACGTAATAGGGTACAATATACTCTTGTAGTAAATAGCCGTAATAACACGGAGACCAAATAAGAATGAACCCGAACCGAAGAGCGTTTTATTTTCAAGGTAAGAAACCGCCCTTTTATGCCCTACCGCTTGCCATCATAACTGTTGTTCTAGTAGTCGCAGTACTTGCGGTATTCGGCCTGGTAATAGGAATTGCGGTTGCAGGGCTAATAATAATATTCAGCGTAGCAAGGCTTTTCTCATCGATAGGGAAGAAAGAAAAAGTGAGAGAAACCCGAGACGGCGGTAAGACTATAATCCTCGAAGAAGACGATTTCGAGGTAATAGAAAATAAAGACAAGCTGTCTTAATTTGAAACTCAGAAAACCCCTTCAATCTCACGGGCAAGACTAAAATCCTTTTCAGTAATCCCCCCGTCACTATGAGTAGTAAGCGTTATAGTAACTTTGTTGTACTGGAGCGTTATGTCGGGGTGGTGATCCGCCCTTTCAGCAAGTAGAGCTACCTTGTTAACAAACCCTACTGATTCTATGTAATTCTTTAATTTATAGGTTTTCGTGATTTGCTCGTCTACCCTTTCCCATCCCTCTAGACCCCCGAGCTTGTCCTTTATATCTTCGTCACTAAGTAGCGGCATATAGAGTCTCCCCTGAAAGCATTAAATGTATTCAAACTCTCAGTCTTAGTCAAAATCTTTTGATTATGAGAAATATGATTTAATATAATCGCGTGCAAAGAGCATACATAGGAATAGGATCAAACCTTGGTGACAGGGCGCTTAACTGCAAACGGGCTATAGAGGATATCTCAGCTTTCTCGAACGTTACAGCCGTCTCGTCCTTTTATGAGACAGAGCCTGTGGGTAATGAAGACCAGCCGCTTTTTATAAACTCCGCCATAGAGATAATGACAGATATAACTACGCATGAGCTGTTAGACAAGCTTTCGGAAATTGAGAATAAGCTCGGAAGAATGAGATGGGGACAGAGGCGAGCGTCTCACAGCGATGCCGGGGAGGATAAAATCAGTGCACAGAGGCGAGCGTCTCACAGCGATGCCGATGCGGGCGGGCGGGAGTGCGAAGCACGATTCGGGGGAATAAATTCAGAAAGACAGGAGCAGGCAGGTAGTACCATGCCGGAGTATGTAAAATGGGGTCCCAGAACGATAGATCTGGATATAATTTTTTACGGTGAGGAGATAATTGACGATCCCGATTTGAAAATACCCCACCCCGAGGCTCACAAAAGACGGTTCGTGTTAGAGCCGCTTGTGGAGATTGCCCCGGGGCTGATCCACCCTATTTTCAAGGTATCGGTTACAGAGCTTCTAGGGAATCTGAAGGACTCGCATGGGGTGGTTAAATTAGACTACTCATACACACCCGATCCATAGTAATCCACAGGTTATCCACAGCCTTCTGACATGAAATCAATAGAGTTATAAACACATACAAAGCACACTTAACATGTAATATTAGTGAGTCTTTTAGAGGGGTTAGTCAACAACTGTATTCATTCAACTAATAATAGCGGACATATATATATGTATAGATTGAAAAAGTTATACACAACACTTTGGTTTATATTTTTCCTCTAGGATAGGTTATATTCTCATCATATTTTTTAATAGGGGTATATACTTGTATCCTGATGAGGGAGATAAATGAGTTTCTTTAAAAAAGTCCTGATTGTAACTGCGTCAACTATATTGATTCTGGCTCTTTTCGAAATCACGCTAAGAACCTTTTTCCCACAGGAACCTATAATAACCTACGAAAACGAGTCGCTGGGACTCTCGGACAGCGTTCTCGGACACAGTAACAGACCGGGCTCTTTTCCTACCGTTAAAACCCCTGAGTTTTTTGTTGAGTACAGGATAAGCAGCGAGGGCTTCAGGGACCAGAAAAATCATACAAAATCTAAAGCCCCCGGCGTTACACGGATTTTACTACTGGGTGATTCCTTTACGTTTGGCGACGGCAGTCAATATGAGGAGATATGGCCCGTTTTATTTGAAAAAAAAGCTCGTGGAAAAGAGACTTGAGGCCGAAGTCATAAAAGCCGGGGTTCCGGCGTACGATACGACAAAAGAAGTACTGATGCTCGAAAAATTATTCCCACAATATGAGCCTGATATTGTAGTTTTGGTATTCTTGCCGAATGACCTGTTTACGAACACTCCAATCATCTCTAATGAAAACATCAATATTGAAGATAAATCGGTTCGCAAAAAAGATGAAAAAAGCTCTTCATTAAATCTGTTAACACTATATAAGCGCATTCTAATATCGAGTGACTGGGTTTATTCCAAGCTCTATACGATGACAGGACGCTCACAGTACTTCAGCTCAACACCGACCAAGACCTTTAAGGACCAGCTTTCAATAACGAAAGATCTTTTACTGAGAGCCTTAAGATACTCTAAGAGTAGAGACGCCGAGCTAATTGTCCTATCTATCCCCCAGCAGTTCCAGGTGCTTTATAAAGCAAACGGCTATAGTCTAGAAAATAGCGATGTTGAGATTATCGACAATGAATTAGTAGCATTCGCTAAAGAAAACGGTTTTACATGGATTTCGGTATTGGATGTACTCGCGGATTACAGTAATAATGAGGATACCGATCTCTATTATCGCCTGGACGGACACCTTAACAGCGAGGGGAATAGAGTAGTGAGTGAATACTTTACAGAAATGTTCATAGAAATTCTCGGTAAACGTGCCAATAATCCCGGGAGATAAATATTCAAAACCCGGCTACACTACTTTAACCTCGATTCCAGAAAACGCTCATCTATACACCCGCTTTTGCCGACTCAAGGGTATTCCAAAGGAGCATCGAGATTGTCATCGGCCCTACCCCGCCTGGCACGGGTGTTATATAAGAGGCCTTATTCTCAACATTCGCAAAGTCTACATCCCCGGTGAGCTTGCCCTCTTCGTTACGGTTTATACCTACGTCTATCACTACGGCCCCCTCCTTCACCATATCCTCCGTAATGAAGTTTGCGCGTCCAATGGCGGCTACGAGTATATCGGCCCTTCTCGTTACCTCACCCAAATCCCTGGTGCGGGAATGACAGACGGTGACTGTGGCGTGACGGTGAAGTAGGAGCATGGCAATGGGTTTGCCAACGATATTACTCCTGCCTACAACGACGGCCTCTTTACCTTTTATATCGATATCATAGTACTCAAGCATCTTAATAATCCCATGAGGCGTGCAGGAAAGAAACCTCGGGTTGCCTTCGACCAGAAGACCTACATTGAAGGGATGAAAACCGTCCACGTCCTTATCGGGCGATACAGCCCTTAGAACCTTTGTCTCGTTAATATGATCAGGGAGTGGGAGCTGCACGAGTATGCCGTGAATGTTGGGGTCTTGGTTTAGCTTTTGCACGAGAGCAAGAAGCTCTTCCTCCGTTGTCTCGGCAGGCAGCTTATGCTCTTCTGAATAAATGCCGGCCTCAGTGCAAGCCTTTCTTTTATTCCTTACATATATCTCTGAAGCCGGGTCTTCACCTACAAGAACCGCCGCGAGCCCGGGAGTTATGCCGGAGCTATCAAGTAGTTGAGACACACCTTTTGCGACTTCGCCCCTTATGTACTGTGAAACCTCTTTTCCGTCTATAATCTGAGCCATGTTATATCCCTCTTTGAGTAAGTTTTATTTGAATTTCCAAAAGTGGTTTAACGGTCCGTGCCCCTGCCCCAGGTCAAATGATCTTGAAATAGCCTCCGTAACATATTTCTTTGCTTCCTTTACCGCTTCGTGTACAGACAATCCCTTTGCCAAGTACGCACAGACTGAAGCCGAATACGTGCACCCGCTCCCGTGTGTGTTTTTCGTGCTTATTCTCGGGACCCTGTATTCTGTAAAATCGCTCCCGTCGTAAAGCAGATCCACCGCGTCAGGAGAAGATGCCAGGTGCCCTCCTTTAATTAGCACATACTTAGGCCCAAGCGATTTTATCTTCCGTGCCGCCCCTTTCATATCATCAACCGTACTCACTTTCTGACTAGTCAGAGCCTCTGCTTCAGGGAGATTGGGCATTACTATATAAGTTATCGGCAAAAGCCTCTGAATTATCGCTTTCACAGCGCCCTCATCTGCAAGCGCAGTCCCCGTTGTGGAGATCATTACAGGGTCAAGAACTATCTTATCCGTACTGTAGTCAATTAGCTTTTTGGCAACTGAAAAGACAATGCTCTCATTAGAAAGCATCCCCAGCTTTACCGCGTCAGCGCCAATATCACCCAGCACGGCGTCGATCTGAAGCTCCACAAATTCGTAGGGCAGATCGTGTATTCCCACTACACTCCGGGTATTCTGCGCCGTGACACAAGTCACAACTGACATACCGAAAACCCCAAGCGCCGTAAAAGTTTTAAGGTCCGCCTGTATTCCCGCGCACCCACCCGAATCCGAGCCCGCAATACTGAGCGCCCTTGGAACTTTGCTGCTCACAGAGCTTTATTTTACTAAGAATTTACCGCCTTGACAAACCCCGCTCATAAGCGGCACTAGACTAAATAAATTTTGGATGTAATATATACGGGACTCAAAATTTCTTAGGAGATATGGTAGAAATGGCAGAGATTTCAGAAAAAGACGAAGTATTATTCCCCGAGCTTTTCGGAGTGGACGACAAGGGCAAAGTAAGGCTCATAGGAGGCTACTCAAAGGAGTCTGACAACTGGACATTCCCTAAATACCTAGCCGACCCCGTAAGCTTCTCGGACGAGATAGAGGAAAAGATGCTGAGCCCCGAAGGGGAGCTGCATTCATTTACAATCGTCAGAAGGAGCATGCCTGAATTCCCCGTCCCCTATGCGCTTGCATTGGTGGATTTTCCTGAAGGCGTGAGGGTAATGGCACAGGTTGAAACGGATGACCCCGAAGGACTCAAGATGGGTCAAAAAATGGGTGTTACTGTTGGCACGGTAAAAAAGACAAAGGACGGAAAAGACGTTAAGTCTTATAAGTTCATTGCAGTATAAATAACAGCGCTAACTGTGTCGGCAAGTAGCTTTCTATATTAATTCCGAATACTAATTTAAACGGGACAGCTTCGCTCATACGAGCTAAAGCGCTTTTTATTCCACACGAAGCTGCATCTAAATTGCGAGCCCTGTCCGAACCTGCTTTGCACGGGCTCTTGAAAACCCCGAAGCGGGCTTAATACAAGCTTTATCCACTCTGATATTTGTTATTTACTTTTCGCCCTCAATCATTTATTCTGAAACTAGAGGAAATTAGCTTCCAAAGCATGAAAAACTTATATATTTCTCTCTTTTTTAGTCTATTCTTCATTTTATTCCTTTCTTCCCTCGTTATGGGGAACGAGAATCCTGATTCTACGGAACTTGATGTATCCGTAACTGCACCCCAAGATGAATCTTTAACTACTCCTATTGAAACTGCAAACGAGATACTGGCGATAGAGGTTTCAACTTCTGATATCGGGCTCAACGTGCTCGGCACGCTAACTAACGGAGGCAAGAGAAAAGTACTGCTAAAGAACCCCGTTACAGGGGAGCTTGGGAGCTACTTCGAGGGAGACAGGATAGATATCATAAGCTCTGAGCCGGTGAAGGTGGTCGAGATTTCAAAATGCGTAATTTTGATTGAAAGATCGGGGAATTTTGAGACCATGGAATGCAACAACAAAATGCCGACAGTAGTATTTAACGGACCGGGCGCTCTGTCAAAGTACAAAATAGTTAGAAGGGGACATAATGACTCAAGCATACTGTCGCATAAATTCATAACAGATTATGATAAGGACATTATGACCGTAAGCGCTAAACATGACGTAGACCCTTATCTGGTTAAAGCGGTAATAAAAGCCGAATCGAACTTTGACCCGGGTGCTGTGTCCCCGAAAAACGCTCAGGGCATAATGCAGCTCATTCCCGAGACTGCGAGTGACTACGGTGTGGACAATCCCTTTGACGCAAAAGAGAATATGGACGGGGGCGTCGAATACTTGAGCGATCTTTTAAATTACTTCGACGGCGATCTAAAACTCTCATTGGCCGCATATAATGCCGGAAAGGGCGCGGTCATAAAACACGGTTTTAGCATCCCTCCATACCCCGAGACTACAGAGTACATAACCAAAGTACTCGGTTATTATAAAATCCTTAAATCCAGAAACTACGCACCAAAAAATAGCTTGGCACTTAAAAAATAACCCGGCATTATTGCCGAAATATAGAAAAACAGGGCTAAATTACAGGAGTCTACAGCCGGAACCTGCGTTTCGCAAAGCGCATAACTCGCTGTAATCATTAACATACCTCTTCCCTACTTGTCCTAAGTTTGACAAGAGAAGGTTCCTACTCTAGAATAATAAGTTTACTAAACGAGTATTAGGGCCCATAGCTCAGTTGGTTAGAGCGGCGGACTCATAATCCGTTGGTCCCTGGTTCGAGTCCGGGTGGGCCCAATAAACGCTTTAATTACGGCACGTTACATGGATAAAGCTGTTAAAACTAAAAACTGTCTATATTCAACAAACTTAACTATTCCATCAATTCAGGAAATAGGCTCAATATTTCAAAGGGTCAGAATTAAAAATTACACACACAAGGGAGGGGTATATGAAAGACCAAATTGTGGTTATCGATGAGCTCCAACGTATCGATACGGAGCTCAGCGAATTAGAGGTGCATCTAAAAGAGTACCCCGAAAGAATTTCAGAATTTGAGCATGAGCTAGAAACATCCCGAAACACACTATCCGAATTAAAAACACAACTCGAACAATTTAATGAAAACAAAACCAAACTTGAGCAGGAGCTGGCAAGTAACGAGGAAACCATAAAGAAGTCTGAACAAAAACTCTTCGACATTAAGACTCATAAGGAATATGCGGCTCTACAGAAAGAAATCTCAGACACGAAAAGAACAAATTCAGAGCTTGAAGAAAACCTCATAGATGAAATGGAGAAGATAGAGGGGATAGAATCCAAGATTTCAGAACTTGAGGAGGAGCTTTCAGCAAAGGAAGAAGAGTACAAGGAAAAAATAGACGAAATAAAAGAAAAACTTGAGGAAGTAAAAGTGCAGTACACGCCGAAAAAAGCCGAAAAAGAAAACATCGCATCAAAAATTAGCCCAGAAATACTCCCCGTATACGAAAAGATAATGAAAAGAGACGGGACGGCTCTTGCTCTTGCCAAGAACGAAATTTGCACCGGGTGCCACATGAATATCCCTCCTCAGCTCTTTAATGAAGTGCTGACGCTTTCAAGGATAATTCAGTGTCCTAGCTGTAAAAAGATTCTTTACTGCGAAGAAGAAGAAAAACAAAGTGAAGCGCAGACAGCGTAGCGGCGGCGGCGAAGAATTGGGCACAGACACAGTAACAATCTATATTGACGGCGCTTCCAGAGGAAACCCCGGGGATGCAGGAATCGGCATACTCATTAAAGAGCCCGGCGGCAAATCCCGAGAAATCACAAAATATCTAGGCACCAGAACCAATAACCAGGCTGAGTACACCGCGCTGATTGAAGCGCTTGAATCGGCAAAAGACCTAAACGGCCACCCAATTCGAATCTTTACAGATTCACTGCTTGTCGCAAACCAGGTGAACGGTTTGTGGAAAGTTAAACACGCTGAAATAATCCCGCTTAACAAAAAAGCCAGGAGCCTATTCTCAGGCTTTGACGACATAAGAATCCGGCATATCCCCAGAGAGCAAAATTCCGAAGCTGACAGACTTGCAAACCAGGCAATAGATGAATACTTTAATTAGAGGCGAGTGAGCCGGGCAATCGCTGGTTTCCGGGCTAGTACCGGAGACTGGAGGAAAGTCCGAACTCCCAAGGGCAGAGCGCTGGGTAACTCCCAGGTGTCGTGAGGCAACGGAAAGTGCCACAGAAAACATACCGCCTAAGTCCTTCCCTCGGGAAAGACCGGTAAGGGTGAAAAGGGGGTGTAAGAGACCACCGCGCGGATTGGCGACAGTCCGCGGCACGGTAAACCCCGCTCGGAGAAAGACAAAATAGGGGAGCGTTTTTCTTAGGAAATAAAGGGCTGCCCGCCCGAAGCTTCCGGGTAAGTTGCGAGAGGCATTCAGTAATGGATGTCCCAGATGAATGATTGTCCAAGACAGAATTCGGCTTACAGGCCCGCTCGCCTTTAATTAAACTTTACTAAGACAAATTCCTTCTTACCTATTCTTAGCTCAATGGTGTCTGCGTCCGGCATAGCGCTATTTATATCTGTCGCTTTTTCGCCGTCGATCGTGACTCCGCCCTGAAGGATGAGCCTCTTAGCCTCGCCCCTGCTTTTTAATCTCTCTGAAGACTCGGTTACCAGGTCCAGTAGAGTCTTGTCGCCGCTTCGCTCAAATGAGACTTCCCTAGCGTCTTTGGGGAACTCTCGTGTAGAGAACTTTGTTTCGAAATCAGCTTTTGCCAAGAGCGCTTCGTCTTCACCCTTGAGCCAGGAGGTAATATCTAGCGCAAGCTCCTTCTTTGCGTCCATAGGGTGCCCTTTCATTAGCTTCTCAATATCCTCATCCGTCCTATCGGTCAGTAGCTCGTAGTAGCGCCACATGAGGGAGTCGGAAAGAGACATGAGCTTGCCGAACATCTCTACAGACGTATCCTCTAGCGCAACGTAGTTATTAAGGGACTTTGACATCTTTCGTACACCGTCTAACCCCTCGAGTATTGGGAGTAATATAGCAACCTGGGGCTCTACATTATAGTGCCTCTGCAGGTCTCGCCCCAGGAGTATATTGAACTTCTGGTCGGTCCCTCCAAACTCCACATCGGATTTTAACACCGCGGAATCATATGCCTGAATGAGAGGATATAGAAATTCGTTAATCGTTATCGACACACCGCTCTTGTAGCGCTTCTCAAAGTCGTCCCTCTCCAGCATCCTGGCCACGTTACCCTGTGAAGAGAGTTTTAAGAGATCGATCGCTGACATTTTGGAGAGCCAGGTGGAATTAAACACAACTTCAGTCCTTTCTCTAAGGAGTATCTTAAACACCTGTCTTTCGTATGTGAGAGCGTTCTCTTTAACCTCGGCCTCGGTAAGCGGCGGCCTGGTCTCGGAGCGGCCTGAGGGGTCTCCGATCATAGCGGTAAAATCGCCTATCAGAAAGAGCACCCTATGCCCCAGGTCCTGAAACTGCCTGAGTTTTCGGAGTAATACAGAGTGCCCAAGGTGAAGGTCGGGCGCCGTGGGGTCAAACCCCGCTTTCACCCTTAGCGGCATGTTCTTCTCTTTTGATTTCTTGAGCTTAGATAAAAGCTCTTCCTCTGAGATTATTTCCTCTACTCCCCTTCTTAATATCTTAAGCTGCTCTTCAGGTTCTATAAAACTCAATGCTCGCTCCTTACCTTCATACCTATTTGATTCGCTCAAAAATATAGAGCATCAAGATGAGGAGGTCAATATTGTGCTGCGTGCTCGACACTCCTCAATAGCCCTCTTTCTCCGAGACTAAGCAAAACCCTGTTCAGTGGAGAAATATTGTATAAACTTAAATGCCGATGTTAGATGAAATAAACGGGCGGGCGCTTAAACCCTTAATAACAGAGCAGCAGATATCACGCCGCGTGCATGAGCTCGGGCAGGAAATCACCAGGGATTACAAAGGGAAGAGCCCTTTAATGCTGGGTATATTAAAGGGCGGATTCATATTCCTGGCCGATCTTGTAAGACAGATAGGGTTGGAAGTCGAGATTGATTTTCTGAGAGTATCGAGCTACAGAGAAAGCGACAGCCCGGGAGAGATAGAGCTTCTGCAAGACACTAACATTTCTCTAAAGGAAAGAGACGTAATTCTGGTGGAAGACCTCTTGGATACGGGAGGCACACTTGGGTTTATAAGGGAGATCGTGCTTTCAAGAGAGCCCTCGTCTTTTAAAATATGCGCCTTTATCGATAAGAGAGAGAGAAGAGAAATTGAGATAAAAGCAGACTATCTGGGGTTTGAGATCGAGGAGGGATTTATTGTAGGTTACGGGACGGATTATGCAGAGAAAGGACGTAACCTCCCGGGAATATATGTGTTAGATTAGATTAATTGGTGAGTAAGTGCAGGATATATCGAGCGAAAAAAGGAGATATAAAAATGAGTCTTAGAGACCAAATACCCGAAGACCTTAAGAGCGCCCTAAAGAACAGAAACAAACTTGAGCTTACAGTGCTCCGCATGCTTCAGTCCGCGATTAAGAACAGGGAGATAGACAATAACAAGCGCGAGCTTACAGACGAGGAAGTAATAGCGGTCATTAGTACCGAGATCAAAAAACGAAGAGAGGCCGCAAAGGAATATGAAAAAGTTGGAAGACCCGATGCCGCGGCTGACGAGACGGCTGAGATGGATATACTCATGAAATATATGCCGGAGCAGATGGGGGAGGAAGAAATACGCTCTCTTGTCTCAGCGGCTATAGAGCAAAGCGGCGCTCAGGGCATGAAAGATATTGGCAAAGTAATGAAAGAGATCATGCCCAAAGTGAAGGGTAAAGCGGACGGCGCGCTCGTTAATAAACTCGTAAAGGAAGGTCTTGAAAGCACAGAAGGGGAGTAGTAAAAACCTAAAAGCGAATAAAAGAGTATCGGGAGACTTAAATGGCACAAGCGGCTAAAAAGATAAAATTGGGATCAGAAGGTGTGAAGTGGGATTTATCGGACCTATACTCAGGACTTAATGACCCCAAAATTGAGAGGGATAGAAAGAGCTTACTCAAGAGAGCGGAAAAATTTGAGAAAACATACAGGGGCAAGATAAACTCCAACACCCTAACACCCAAGAAACTATCAAACGCGGTAAAGGAGCTCGAGAGCATAAGTGAGAAAATCGGGAAACTCCTTTCTTTCGCCTACCTCGTATTTGCAGCCGACACCTCAAAGCCCGAGCACGGAGCTTTTCTACAGAGTGTTCAGGAGTCTTCTACAAAGCTAAGGGGTCACCTCATATTCTTCGAGCTTGAGTGGGTAAAGCTCAGCGAGAAAAAGGCCCTGCAACTACTTAGATCACCCGTGCTCTTAGAGTATAAACATTTTCTCGAGCGGGAAAGACGCTATAAGCCCCACAGATTGAGTGAGCCCGAAGAGAAAATTATGGACGAGAAAGCCAACACCGGGGGGCGGGCTTTCAGACGTCTGTTCGATGAGCTTCTTAACAATATCACCTTTCAGGTGAAGATCGGTAAAAAGACCCAGTCTATGAGCGAGACAGAGACGCTTGCGCTTCTGTACGACCCTGTGCGCGAGAAGAGAAAAGCGGGTGCAAAGGGATTGACTAAGGGACTTGTAGACAACTCTCATGTGCTAACTTACATATTCAATACACTTGTATACGACCACGCGACAAACGACAGGATC
>JGI24023J19991_10001589_pt1 | contig 17216 bp, 12 predicted proteins | sample Cruoilmetagenom1_FD_19991 | JGI IMG/M metagenome (IMG submission 19991) | reverse complement strand
TTGAGGCTGTCAGCCCGTACATGGTGCCGTTGGCAATGGCGACCATCTCGTCGAAATCCGACCAGGTCAGTATCGACATGACGGGTCCAAAAATCTCATCTGAACCGATACGCATGTCTGGCGTCACGCCGTCGAACACGGTCGGTGCGATGAAGAAGCCATCCTTGAGATCGGCGTCATCTGGTGTGCCGCCACCGGTGAGCAGCTTGGCGCCGTCCTCGGAACCGTAGCCTCACTGCTACCGTGTGCCACTGGTCATAAGTTCGGACCCCCGGGTCCGCGTCACATCCGTCAAACATATGTGAGGGTAGCTCAGATCAGCCACCACGTATTTCGTTTCTCTTTGTGGTGAATTGTAACCGATAAGCGGATGCAATATTATGATATTAAAGCAATTAAAAGGGGTACAATTAGTTTATGTGTTGTAGCAAAAACTGGTGCGGTAGCATTTTTAGGTTTCGGCTGCCCTATTAGATCTGCGGGTGTGTTTCGTCTAAGTTACTGATCTATTATGTGTTTGATGGTTTTTTGAAAAAACTTGATTTAGTCAAAAAATACAAATTTGAGTTTTTGTGTAGCCAATGTTAGAAACAATACCATCAAAATCGGTGGTTATTGTCATAAGGTAAAAAGGGTCAATTTCAGAAGTTTAATGTCGACCAAAGGGAGGATGTATACGGAAACCGTCAAAAGGCTCTTGGATTGTGTGTCTGGGTTCTCTTGGGATTTGGCTGCACCATCATTGTCCTGATGGTGCTGCATGTTATGGCCGAAGTGGTCATGCGTTACGCCTTCAGTGTCTCTATCCTGGGAATTTCTATGAGGTCAGGAGTGTCACAAACGATGCGGTGCCGTTGGAAGTCATCCTCAACGGTATCGTCTGGTTCGTCATCGCAGGCATAGTGACGCTAGTGTTATTGATCACATTTCCGGAAGTATCGTTGGCGGCGTCAAGAAAACAAAGCATTGTTAAAAGCGATTTGTGCGATGCCAATGTTCATCATGAGTAATGGAGGAAATATCTATGAGAAAAGTAATTCTGACTATATCCGTGGCAGCAATTGCCACTCTTGCTATTGGCGTATCTGCCTGGGCAGAAACTAAACTCATTTACGCCAACTATCTAACTCCTAAGCATTCTACGACGCCGGCCCTCGTTGAGTACTTTAAGGCCGTAGAGAAAGATACCAACGGAAGTATTAACTGGGAATGGCATTTTGCATCGTCGTTGCTGGGCATAAAGGATATCCCTACAGGCGTCCGTGACGGGATCGCCGATAGCGGCTACTTCGTCGGAATGGTCGTTCCGGCGGAAATGCCAGTCGACAACTACATAACTGATTTTGCATTGATGAATGATGATGCCGTCGCCATGACAGGCGTCCTCAACGAGTTGGTTCTTCTCGAGTGCGAGGAATGCGAGCAAGAGTACAAAGACTTCAACACTCAGTTTCTCGGTTCGTACGCTCCGACGGACTATGTGTTCCAGTGCAAGAAGGAATTCAAGAGCATAGAGGATTTCAAAGGGCGCAAGATCCGAGGTTTCGCCGGTTGGGCGGACCTCATTAAAGCAATGGGCGGGGTACCGGTCTCAATTCCAGCGAATGAAATGTACGAGGCGCTGTCGCGGGGAATGATTGATTGCGCTCCGCATTCCGTCACAAATCAACGCACTCGCTCATTGGGCGAGGTTGCGCATTACGTCATTATGAACTCTATCGGCGGATACTTTGGCGGTTCGCATATTAATCTGCGCACGGATAAGTGGAAGGCGCTCACGGAGAAGGAGCGGAGCGTTATGCTTAAGCACCTTCCGCGACTGATTGCCACAAGCGTTTTCAACTACGTCAAACTGGATAAAGAAGTGCAGACTGAAATGGAGGCGAAAGGAAACAAATTCTATAATGCCGATGATAAACTTGGGAAGTTCATCGAGGATTTTCGCGTCAAGTACATCAAGGAAGTTACACCCAAAAAGGGTATTGAGCGCGGCATCAAAGACCCAGAAAAAATAAGCAAGACCATTCATGAATTGCGGAAAAAATGGGATGATCTTTTGAAGAAAAACGGTCGAGATCAGGCAACTTTTGAACGGCTACTTTGGGAAGAGATCTATAGCAAAGTGCCTGTGAAAGGATAACTCAAGAGACTTCGGGTCCGGACACTAGGGTCCGGACCCGAAGGTGTCAAAAGCGTTCTCTACGGCACGATAGACAGGGATGCGCCGTTTGATCGTCCTATCGGTTACCGGCAAACCCCAAGTGAGGGCGGCTACCACCGCATGTTGATGTTCTTCACCCTAGTGTAGCTGAGCAGTTCCTCAAACGTCTCTTCCTTGCCAAGGCCGCTCTGTTTCCACCCGCCATAGGGCGCGCCGAGATAGCGCCCGCTGGAATTGATCCAGACATAGCCAGCATCTATTTCTTCCGCGGCGCGCATGGCAGTTCGGAAATCATCGGTGATGATTGAGGCTGTCAGCCCGTACATGACGCCGTTGGCGATATCGATCATTTCGTCATAGTCAGACCAGGTCAGAACAGACATGACGGGCCCGAAAATCTCGTCCACGCCAATGCGCATGTCGGGCGTCACACCGTCGAACACGGTCGGTGCAACGAAGAAGCCCTTCTTGAACTCGTCACTCTCGGGCGCGCCGCCGCCGGTGAGCAGCTTCGCCCCATCCTCACTGCCATAACCGATATAACTCATGACGCGATCATATTGCTGCTGAGAGACAATGGGCCCCATCTCCGCGCCCTCAAGCCATGGGAATCCAATGGGAATGGCCGCTGCTGCCTTCACCAGTTCCTTGACCACCTCATCGTGCAGGGACTCGTGCACCAGCACCCGTGAAGTCGAAGAGCAGGACTGTCCCTGACGGTTCATGTTCATGGACTTGATGGTCTGTGCGGCAGCTTTCTTGGGATCGGCATCGGGAAAAATGACGATTGGGTTTTTTCCACCCAGTTCCAGCGTAACTTCCTTCAGCCCATCCGCCGCCTCGCGCGCGATGATGCGGCCCGTATCAGCTGAGCCAACGAAACCGATGCGCGGCACATCCTTGTGCCGCACCATGGCGGAGCCCGTCTTGCCGTCGCCTGTAACGATGTTGACGACGCCGGGTGGAAAAATCTTCTCGCACAACTCACCCAGCTTCAGGCTTGAAAGCGGTGCCTGCTCCGGGCCTTTAATGACAACCGTGTTACCGGCGGCAAGAGCCGATGCCGCTTTCTCCGCGCAGAAGCGGAATGGATGGTTGAAAGGATTGATCTTGGCGACCACGCCGTAAGGCTGGCGCAGGGTGATGTTAAGATGGCCAGGTTCGCGTGAAAGCGTCTCGCCCTTGATCTCCAGAACCAGCCCCGCGAAATAACGATAAGTGTCGGACGTCCACTTCATGTCTCCGAGCATGCCGGAATAGGCATTACCGCTGTCCACGGCGTCCATCAGTGCCAGATGTTCCGCATGTTCGTCTATGGCGTCCGCCAGCCTGATCAGATATTGCGCGCGCTCGGTCATCGGCAGCGCTGCCCATGCCGGGAACGCTGCCTTGGCCGCGGCGACCGCCTTGTCGACATCACCCTCACTGGCAAGCGGCACTTCACCCAGCACATCGCCGTTGGAGGGATTGATTGTTGTGATCGCCTCACCCGACTGGGCGGCAACCCACTCGCCACCGATGAACAAGCCTTTCGGTTTGTAGCCGAGGTCCGGAGTTTCCACTGTCATGATTTCACCTGTCTTATGGCACGACTGCAGCGCGCAGAACGGTGCGCTCGGACGCCTGCTTGAAGGCTGTGTTCAATTCGTCGAGTTTGAACGTTGAATCGACGATGTCCTTGAAGGGAAACCGGTCGCGGTTAGCCATGACAAAGTCCAGCGCCTGGATGAGATGTCGCGGGTGATAGTTGTGGATTCCCTTGAGCGTAATCCACTTTTTCACAAACATATTGGCATCGACGGTAACTTCGGCATCCGGCGTGACGATACCGCCGAGCGTATAGCGCCCGCCGACGCGAAGCATTTTCAGCCCGGCAGTGACGACATCGGGAACCCCGCAGACCTCGATGACCACATCGACGCCATCGGGCGGTGCGAGCGCGCGTACTTCCGCTACGACATCATCCTCCTCACGGCCCGAGATGTCGATAACATGGTCGGCGCCGAACTTCTTCGCGGTCTCGAGCCGGTCCTTGACGGCGTCAAGACCGATCACCCGGCGTGCACCCCGCGCCTTCGCCATTGCGCATCCATAGAGGCCAAGAAGACCCAGCCCCTGGATGGCTACGACGTCGCCCATTCCAATGTCCGCAGCCTCCGTAACGGAGATCATAGTCGCAACACCGCAATTGAGCGGTGTCGCTTCCTCATCGCTTAACTCATCGGGCAGTTTCAGGATGCCAGTGCCTGGCACGACGTAGCAGTATTCAGCAAACCCGCCCAGGAAATGCGGATCTTCGTCTACCAGATCATGGCCATATTTCCGTATGCCGTTTGATTTCTGCGGCATGTCATGAACGTCACGATAATAGGACTCACCGTGGTGGAAATATTCCGTCCATGTAATCCGGTCGCCCACCTCCAGAAGATCCCCGCGCATGTCGCGCTTGATTTCATCACCCAGCTGTTCGATGACACCGATAATCTCGTGCCCCAATATGCCAGGACATGGGTTTGGCCTGCGGCCCTCCCACGAATGGATATCTGAACGGCAGATCGTGGACATTGAAATCCGGACCAGCACTTCGTCGGCGCGCACATCACGCAACGGATAGGTCTTTATGACAAACGGCGTGTTGGGCGCATCATAGACCGCTGCGCGGGCACTACGTTTTGACACCGGAATCTCCCCCTGAACTCAATTAGCTGGTGCCGTTGATGGCGAAGTCGAAAATCTGGTAATTCTTCAGTTGATCTGTCTTCGCCCGAGCAAGGTACTCCGCGTTCAGTGGGCGGGAGATGACGAACGGAACGTCACGCTCGGAAATTCCACCATGGGTCCTAAGCCGTTCGCCGTTGAGACCGGCAACATCATGATCTTCCCGGCCTGCTCCCACGCAGAAGTTCTCCCCGGAGATCACAACGACATCAGCCTCGACGTCATATGGCAGATCTAGAGTTTCCGCTGCTTCGGTCCGATCGTAGACCGTCTCTATTCCATCCAACTCCCGGACGAAATCGATCACGTCTTGGGGAAGTGCTCCGTCGAAGCAGTGCACCCGCACGAATCCTCCCAGTGCACCATGATGGCCGACGAAAGCGTCGGTGATCGGACAGATAACCTTGGTCGTGCCTTTCCCGAAGCGCTCATCCAACAGATCCTGAAGATAGATGATGTTATAGCTGCCATCGTCCGCGCATTTGTCTTTCATGCCATGGTCAGCCACCAGCGCAACCACGGCACCGAGCTCTTCCAGTCGCGCAAAGCGCTCATCCAGCGCTTTATAAAATTCGAGCGCCTTTGGATGATCGGGCGCATATTTGTGCTGCACATAGTCGGTGAGTGAGAGATACAGAAGTCCGGGCTGATCGTCCTGCTCAAGAGCCTTGATGCCGGCATCCAGAACGAACAGGGAAAGTTCCTCGGAGTACATGTCCGGCAGCGGCTGCCCGACAAATCCGAGCGCATCCTCAATGCCATTTTCCTCCATGGTCGTCTGGTCGGCATGCTGCGTTGAGAAGCACACATTTCCATTTGAAACGTCGAGGTCTTTGCCGAGTTGCTTGCGCAACTTGTCCTTGGCGGTGACCACCATGGTTTTCACGCCGGCCTTTGACAGCACGTCAAAGATCGTGCGCGAACGCATCAATTCCGGACCCGTCATGACAACAGCCTCGCCAGTCCTGCGGTCCAGGTAGAAATTCCCGGAGATGCCGTGCACCTTGGGAGGGCTGCCCGTGGCAATCGACATATTGTTGGGGCATGTGAAGCTCGGGACGACACAGTGGGCCGTAGCACTGAACCCTTCACGCATATAGCGCTCGATATTGGGTATTACGCCCGCCTTGCTCGCCACCTCGAAATATTCGGGATCGCTTCCGTCAATACACACGACGGCTACCGGGTCGCTCGGAATTCCATATGTNACGCCGTTCAGTTCTGTTCCGTTTGTGGCCATACCAACACTTGCCTCACCTTGTTCGAGGGTCTCACCTCAGACGCCGTTCTCATGCGTCCTTTAGGCGACATCTAGCACTTTTTGTGCTATTGGGTAAAATTGGAAAGCGTTACAGTTTCATCGATTTGATCAATGTACCAAAAGTGGCTCGAAGCGTTTCATCACGTCGCAACCGAAGGTAGTTTTACCGGCGCCGCGCAACGCTTGAATGTCGGCCAGCCGACCATATCTTCGCATGTGAGCAATTTGGAAGGCCGTTTCGGTGTTGAACTGTTTCATCGCAAGGGACGTTCAATCACGCTCACACCCGCAGGCAGAATGCTCTACGACATTACGCATGATCTTTATGGTCACGAGCAGGAGGCAATCGCCTTTCTGAATACGGTCAAGGACCTCGAGCATGGCGAGCTGAATTTCAGCGCTGTCGGCCCCTATGACATCATGGAATTGCTGGCTGCCCTGCGTCAACGCCGGCCGGGCGTCAAATGCTCTGTCCGCATTGCTGTGATCGATGAGGTCCTGGAAGATCTGGAGGCGTTTCGTGCCGATATCGGTGTTGTTGGGAGGGACAGCGCGAGCGAAACCATACACTCCGAATTCTACAATCAGCACAAGGTCTATGTTGTCGTAAACCGAACCCATCGCCTCGCAAGTCGGCAAGAAGTACGCATGAGGGAACTTTCAGGCGAGCCGATGATCGTCAGAATGTCGAGCTCAACAACCCAGGAGGCGTTCGACAAGGCGGCAGCAAAGGCTGGTATCGAGGTCGATCCGGTTTTCACAATCGAGAGCAGAGAGGGTCTGCGGGAGGCCATTATTCGTGGACTTGGAATCGGTGTGATTTCAGAAACGGAATTCGCTCCCCACCCTGAGCTGCATGCACTCACCGTGACAGACGCAAAAATGTACACCCGCGCCTATATCGCCTGTCTGAAGGCCCGGCGAAACCGCCCGCTCATACGCGACTTTCTCGACCTGGCGGCATCAATTGTTGAAGAGCGCGCCAACTAGAGACCTTATCACTTCGCTTTTGCAACACGTGCTCGCGCCCAGGCAGAAATGCCTTCAGCAATCAAGACGAGAACGATGATTGAAACCAGGATCGCAGACACACGGTAGGTCTCGATCTGAAGGATGTTACGCTTTAGATACCAACCCATTCCGCCGGCGCCAAAGAAACCGACCACGGTTGCTGCCCGGAAGGCAACGTCCCACGTGTAAATGCCGATGCCGGTAAACGCGACCCGAACCTGCGGGAAAACCGCATAGGCCATCACATTCAATTCGCTTGCTCCGGTTGCGCGCAGAGCTTCGACCGGGCCCATATCTATGGCTTCTATTTCCTCTGCAAAAAGTTTGCCCGCAAAGCCGATGCAGAACATGGTCAGCGCCAACACACCGGCCATCATTCCAAAACCAAGAATGGTGACAAAGAGGATGGCCCAGATGGTTTCGTGAACGGCGCGCGCACTCATTGTGACGAGCCGGGCGACTGGATATACGAAGCGCCTGCTCGGCGTCATGTTGTACGACCCGAACCAGCCGAGTGGCACGGCCATGAGCATGCCGAAGAGTGCACCCAGATATGACATCTGGATTGTATCGAAAACGGAGGCCAGATAGTCTGGCTCCAGAACATAGTCGATCTCGGGCGGGTAGTAGCGGTCTGCCACCAATTGTCCAACGCGCCCAAACATATTGAAGAAACGATCAAGCGGGATATTCAGGTAGATAATAGAATAGCTCACGAAGACGAGTGCCAGCAGCACCCCACCCCAACGATAGAGCGACTCCGGAAATTTGAAGCGCCGCCACTCTCGTGGTGGAGCAGGCTTCGTATCGGAACTGGCTTGTGTCGCCGTGCTGACAGCCATGGCTAGATGATCGCCTTTCGCACGTAGTAGGAAACCATCTCGCCAAACAGGATCAAAACCAGAATGGCGAGAATGACCGTTGTGACACCGGGATAGTTGAAGGTGTTGAGTTGGCGGAAAAAGACCAGACCCAACCCCCCTGCTCCAACCAGGCCGAGGATCGACGAGCGGCGGATATTGATCTCCCACTCAAAGACGATTACGCCGACCATGACAGGGAGTACCTGCGGCAGGATTGCGTAGATAAAGACCTGAAACTCACTGCCACCGACCGCACGGATAGCCTCAACAGGTCTTGGATCGAGATCCTCAATAGCTTCCGCCGTCATTTTTGCGATGAAACCGACCGAACGAACGGCGATCGCCAGGACGCCGGCGAGTGCACCCAGACCCACTGCCGCGACAAAAAACAATGCCCAGACGATCTCGTGAATGGACCGGCTGAGCGTCATCATGAGCCGCGCAATCGGGTAAGTGATAGGCGCAAAAGGAGTAATATTAAGCGCGCCAAACCAGATAGCGGGTATGCAGACCACGACACCCAGCAGCGTCCCGAGTGTCGCCACCATGATGGTTTCCAGAGCCGGTTGCCAGAGGTTGGGCACAAGGCTCCAATTGATGCCGATAAACTGGCCAATTGATTCCAGGACGTTCCAGACAGACCCGATCCGTGCCCAGTCGGTGTCATCGACGATTGTGGTTTTCACGCTCAGGAAGACCAGCGCGAGCACAACCACAAAAATAAGCAATCGTACGATCTTCGTCTTGGAGCGCGCGGCGATGATGCGCTCGACTTGATCCGCGGTTGCCTGCGCCGTGGCCACTAGAGGACCTCCATGGCGTATATTTCATCCAGCTTTTTCGTATTCATTTTCGATGTTGGGCCATCGAACATCTTGATTCCGTCCTGCAGGCCAATGATCTTGTTGCAAAACTCCATGGCGAGTTGAACGTCGTGGATGTTGCAGAGCACAGGCACCTTGTATTCTTTCGCTATCTCCATGATGAGCGCCATAACCTCGCGGGAGATTTTCGGATCAAGGCTTGACGTGGGTTCATCCAGAAGCAGCAGTTTCGGGTCCTGCATGAGTGCGCGCGCGATACCGACCCTCTGACGCTGCCCGCCGGAGAGTTCATCAGCACGCTTGTCGACGTGATCTGACAGTCCGACCCGGTCCAGCACAGAAAGAGCGCGAGAAATGTCCTCTTTGGAAAAGAGGCGAAACAGCCCTACCATATTGCCAACATAACCAAGTCTGCCGGAGAGAACGTTGTCCATTACGGACATGCGGTTTACCAGATTGAATTCCTGGAAAATCATGCCAATTCCGCGGCGCAGCTTTCGCAACTGGCGGGAGTTCAAGGCAAGGACATCCGTCCCATAAAGCACAATTTCACCTGAACGCGGTTCAACCAGTCGGTTGATACACCGGATCAGGGTCGATTTTCCGGCGCCACTCGGCCCGATAATGGCAAAGAAATCGTCAGCGCCCACTTCGAAGCTGACGCCTTTGAGAATTTCCGGACCAGAGGCTGAATAGCGCACTCTCAGATCCCTGACTGAAAGAATTGACATGCGTCCCCCGATAGACGTGCCCCGGATGTGAATGTTGGAGAGGCGGACGACCAGTCCACCTCTCCACTCACAAACCGATCAGCCCGCGTGCCGACGTTGAAGCAAGAGGCTTCACTTCTTCTTGCGTGCGTCCTTCGCCTTTTTCAGATCGCGAATGACGTCATAGTCCTTCGAGGACATGCCCACAAACTTGTTGGATTTGACGTTGTCGAGGAACTTTTTCTCGCCAGGATTGCTGGCTGACAGGCCGAGGAAAGTAGCCTTGATCTTGTCCTTCAGGTCCTGGCACAGCGTGCCACGATAGACGAAGGGGTCCTGCGGGATAGCCGGCGACATCCAGAGGATGTTGAAGTCATCCAGCTTGACCTCCCCCTTGTTCACCACATTGTCGAAACGGTGCGTGGCAACAAAAGCGGCATCGACCTTGCCCTTGTCGACGGCGACGGTGGAAAGCTCATGGCTGCCGGTGTAGACGACCTTGCCAAAATACTTATCGAGATCGCCACCCACGTTCTTGGAGAACACGACCCGCGGGAACAGATTGCCCGACGTACTGCCCGGATCGACCAGTCCAAGAGTCGTTCCTTTGAGCGATTTGATATCCTTGAATTTCGAACTCTTCTTGGTGACGAGAGCTGCCTTGTAACCGGGACCTTCTTCCTGCATGTGCCCCGGGCGCTTGGCATAGGTTGCAAAGACTTCAACCGACGGGTCCTTGCTGCTTGCAATTACGTAGCTATATGGCCCAAGAACCGCGACGTCGACGAACTTGCTGAGCAGGCCTTCCACCACCGATGCGTAGGATGTCGGCATGAAGAACTGAATTTTCTTCCCTGTTTCTTTGGCCAAACGATCGGTCACCGGTTTATAGAGCTGCAGCTCGGCGACGGTCTCTTCGGTTGGGACCATTGCGAAGGTCAGTTCATCAGGATTTTCGCATTCCGCTGCCTGCACTGCGGATGCCATTCCCATCGCTGCGACAGTCGCTGTCAACGTGACGAACAGGCCACGCCGAGTGACTTTCGCGGACATGCAAGTCTTGGTCTTTCTGGATGATTTTCTTCTATTATGGATCATGTGTTTCCTCCCTAACTGCGCGGACGCTGGCCAAGCTTGCGCACGCTAAAAACGGCACCAGGGCTGAAAACGTAATTAGATTGTCCGGAGCGACGGACGCTTACTGCACCTTCTTGATCGCACCGGGAGACCCCGTTTCCAGTCCCCACCACGAGAAAGCTAACACTATAGGTAGTATCGTCTAAATCGAAAAAGCCGACATTAGAATTGATTAAATCGATAACGACAGAAGCCCTGCCAAAAAAGCGGAAGGGCTGGGAACCCAACCACATCACGAAAGAAAACGACAATCACGGAATATCTCAGCAGCCAATAGCCGCCCCGTCGCTGCGGGGGTCGGACGCACCTTCCATTGAACCATCCTGATGTCGCACCAAAGCACCGGCATGGCCCGTGACTTCATCCATCGGCCCGATCACTTCCACATCGTGTCCGGCGGCCCGCAATGCATCGATAACAGCAGGATCGAGCCGGCTTTCGACGCGCAAGTTCATCGCCTCGGCACCCCAGGTTCGGCCAAGCAGCCAGCGGGGAGCGGCGATAGCCTGCGCCAGGTCCTGACCATACGTGGCAGTGCGGGTGTAGATCATCGATTGGGTTTGTGGTTGGCCTTCCCCGCCCATAGTCCCATAGGGCATAACCCGGCCATCATCGAAGATCGCAAGTGGCGGCTGGATGGTGTGAAATGGCCGGCGTCCGGGCTTGAGTGTGTTCACGGCCTCTTCTTGCAAGCTGAAGCTCGTCCCACGGTTTTGCCAAAGCACGCCAGACTCCGGCAGCACAAAACCAGAGCCGAACTCCCAGTAGACGCTCTGGATGAAGCTTACGGCATTGCCGTCCTTATCCAGTGCGCCGAGCCATACCGTATCGCCGGGCTTTGCTACATGGGGCCATGGCAGTGCTGTCTTGCGGTCGACCGCATTCGCGCATCGATCGAGCATCTCGGGTTTGAGGAATTCTTCCGGATCAACACTCATATAGGCCGGATCGGTGACATGCGCATCACGTACGAGAAACGCCTGTTTCGCGCTCTCGACGAGCCCGTGCACATAGTCGAAACCTTCTGCCTCCGAAACGCCGAGCCGTTCGAAAATTCCAAGGATCATAAGTGCGGCAAGCCCTTGCGTTGGCGGCGGCATATTATAAACGCGAGCACCGTTGAGCGCGACGGACAGAGGATCAACACGCCGCGCATTGTAGGCCTCAAGGTCATCAAGCCGTATAGGACTGCCCCCTGCTTCGAGATCAACAGCCATGGAACGGGCAAGGTCACCCCTATAGAAGTCATCAAGGCCGGCGGCAGCTAGATGCTCGAATGTCGATGCGAGCCGCGGCTGATGAAATATCGTGCCCTTTTCGGGCGGAGCACCGCCGGGCAGGAACGTTTCGGCAAAGCCCGGCACTGGTTCAAGTTCAGCACGCTTGGCAGCGGCATTGGCATGAAGCGTGCCGGGGACAGCAACACCACTACGCGCCAGGGAAGTCGCACCGTCCAACAAACGCTCAAGAGGAATCCGTCCGCCCCACGCAGCACTCACCTTGAGCGCTTCGCCAATGCCCGATACCGCACCGGCGACCGTCAGTGCAGAATGGGGCCCGCGCGAGGGGATCGCATCATGCCCTGCATCAAGATAATAATTTCCATCAGCAAGGCGTGCTGCAGGACCCGCCGCGTCGATGCCGACCGGTGCAGCACCTCCCTTGCTGATAAGCCAGAAGTTGTCACCGCCCAACGCATTCATATGAGGATAGGCGACCATGATCGCGGCAGCGGCGGCCACCATCGCCTCGATGGCATTGCCTCCCTCGCGCAGCACCGCACAGCCGGCTTCCGCCGCCAAGTGATGCGGTGCGACAACCATCCCGCCTTTCGCGCGTACAAGCTCCGTCATAAGTAAGACATCCAGCAAAATTGAACTGCGGTATAAACCGGTTCACGTCCGGCAACTACCGCTTTGTGGGAGATTGTCCTTCTAGTATCCGGGTGAGGCAGCAGTGGTGGACATCTTTCTCAGATGTCATCCAATGGCCAAATCGGCCGGCGGATATGCTGGTAGTTCAGTGATTTGAAATTGTGCGACGTGATGCCATCTCCGTCGTCCACCACAACAATCTCAGACGCAATTGGCGCATAGTCCGCCCGGAAATGCTGGGCTGATTTCACGGCAAGGATCGCGCGTTCGGTTGGTTCAATACCAACGGCCTTGAAAAACTGCCGGTCGTAGTTCTGCGCCCGGCGCGAGGCGAGCACGACCTCAACCCCGCCGCTCTTGAAAACCGCCGCAGGGCCAATGTTGATGGCAACACCCGTAGCCATCGGCCCTTCGAGCTTGAACTTGCCGTCATAGACCCCAATGACCGTGCCGCTTGCGGCAACGGGTCCACCGAGTGAGGGTTCGACTTTGCCACCCAATTGCAACTCGATCTCCGCCCCGGCGCCTGCAGAGGCACATGCCTCAACGCTTTCTGGGTCATACAGGGCGGAAAATGCAGCGTTCTCAATGCCACCCGTGATCATGGCGCGGAGCAAACCGGTGGAGTCGCCATATCCGCCGCCGCCTGGATTGTCGGCGAAATCGGCAATGACAAACGGTTCACCAACCTTGCCCTTTTTTCGGGCCTTCGCCAGTGCGGCTTCGGCTGTCATGGGCTGGATGGTGAGGGTCTCGCGCGTACGCCACAGCTCTTCGCGAAGCGCCTCGGCCGCAGCCATCGCGTTCGAATTTTCACGGTCGGCGACGACGATGACCGTCGGCCCAACATAGTCAACATCGGCCCAGGGGAAGCCGGCGTTGACGGAGGCTGACAGCAGCCCATGCTCACTGGTTAGATCATCCGCCAGCTTAAGGATATCCCGCATCGGACCGGGTGCTGTAGTCCGACCATGGTCGACGCCATCAAGTTGAGGGCCGCGCAGCAACGTGACCTTGGGATTGATTTCACCAGACATCTTGCGCGCAATGAGATCGGCGCATTTGGTTGCTGTGTCGAACTGGTCAATGTGTGGATAGGTGCGGTAACTGACCAGCACATCCGACAATTCTGCGGTCAGGTCAGTGACATTGGCGTGGAGATCGTGGGTCACGCCGATGGGGATATCGCGGCCAACTTTTTCACGGATAAGGTTGAGCACCGCGCTCTCGCCGTCGTCGTGATCCTCTGCAACCATTGCCCCATGAAGCTGCAGCAGGATCGCGTCCACCGGCCCCGCTTGGTCAATCGTCTTCAGGATATGCCCCGAAATCTCGTCGAATGCCTCGCGGGTTACCCTGCCAGACGGCGTAGCGTCGGCAGCTATTGCCAATACCGGCTCCCATCCGTGGCGTGCGCAGGCATCAAGGAACCCTGCGATTTCCGTATTCGTGCCCGCAAGTGCTGTGCGCATATCCTCGCCACGGCTCAACCCACGCGCCTGATAGGACTCCAGCGTCGTCGGCAGCTTGGAAAACGTATTTGTCTCGTGTTTGAACCCGGCAATAAGAACCCGAGGCGCCATATCACTTCCTCCCCATCAATTTGTCCGACGTTAAACGGACATTGCCATGCCGTCCCGTCCCGGGTCGGCACCACCATCCCACCCGGCTTCTGTTTTCCGCAATGCATGCACGCCTGCAAAATGATAACTGAGTGGCGAACGGCGGACGGTATAACCGCGCCGCTCCAGTTCGGCTTGGGTGGCACGGGTTATCCGGTTTGACACATCGATCGTATCGGAAGTGGTTGAGAAACGTGGCGCCATAACAGCTTCCTGAGCAGTCATCCCAAAATCGACGGCATTGAGTATGGCCTGCAGCACACCCATGGTGATGAAAGTCGCGCCGGGCGCGCCCACCACGAAGAAAGGTTCATCACCCTTGAAAAGGATCGACGGGCACATGGCCGAGAAACGCGCCTTCCCTGCCGCCAGCGACCCGGTGCGCCCGGGCCGTGGGTCAAACACCGCCATGGCGCCGTTATACATAAAGCCAAGTCCGTCTGTGACGACGCCGGACGGCATACCAAGCGTGTGGGTCAGCGACACGCAGTTGCCGTGTTCGTCAGCGGTCGAAACATGCGTCGTGTCCTTCGACTCCGCGCCGCCGGGATTGTAGCGCGGCACATGGGCCTTCTCGCCCGACTTGATGCGTTCCGCACACTTCCGCGCATAGTCTTTCGAAGTCAGACGATCGAGCGGCACGTCNACAAAGCGCGGATCGCCCACATGCACGTCTTTGTCGATGGTGGCAATCTTCATCGCCTCCGACACGGTCGCTATGTAATCAGGTGAATTGTGCCCCATGGCGGCGAGGTCAAAATTCTCAAGGATGTTGAGCATCTGGATAACCATGACGCCCCCACCCGGTGGACGGTTTGTTGAAACGCGCAAGCCTCGATATTCGCCCCAGAGCGGCTCCATATCGTCGATGACGATGCCTTCGAGGTCGGCCGCAGCAATCAATCCGCCATTAGCTTCCATGTCGACAACGATCTCGCGCGCGATCGCGCCGGTGTAGAAGTCATCCACGCCATCGCGCGAAATACGCCTGTATGTTTCGGCCATGTCCGGGTTGCACACGGTCTCACCAAGTTTGTAGAGGCTGCCGTCGTCCTTGACGTAGATCTTTCGCGCAGCCGCATTCTCCGTAAGGCGCATCGAATGAGGCGCCTTGCCGCCGCCCTCATCGGAGTTCCAAAAATAATTGATATGCGGGCGCACCAGCATTCCATCTTCAGCATAGTGGATGGCAGGTTCAAGAAGGTCAGCCATCTTCATGGTGCCGAAGCGCTTCAGCGCAATGTCGAACGCCCGCAATGTCATGGGCGTTGTGATGGCGCCATAGCCGACGTCATTGACGTAGTCCTTGAGAATAAAACCGAAGCCGTCTTCCGCCTCCTTGATGATCAAATCTTCCCACATGTCCGGACGCACGCTCGCCGGCGCACGGCCCTGAAAATCCAACAGCATGTGCTCGCCGCGTTCAGCGAGGAACAGATGCATACAGCCGAAACCGGCAATGCCGCACATTTGTGGATCGACTGCGGTCTGCACCAGCGCGCAGGCAATCGCCGCGTCTACAGCGTTGCCGCCCTTTTGGAGCGCTTCGGCGCCAGCTTCGACGGCCTCTGGTTGTGGTGCGCTGACAATGCCGTGGGTCATTTCTTTGCTCCCGAAAGTTTCTTCAGCTCCGGCTCAGGCCGCGCCGTCTCCTTGTTGGCGGCAAGTGCCTGTTCAAGCGAGTAGGCAACTTCGAGCACCATGGCATCGGAGCCCATTGGTCCGACAACCTGGATGCCGAATGGCATGCCCAGATGATCCGTTCCGCAAGGGATGCAGCAAGACGATGGGAGTGCCATTGTGAGTGCGTAGCTCATCGCCAGCCAGCGCATATAAGTCGGCATCTTCTCCCCGTTGATTTCCTCGACGAACAGCTGTGAATGCGGGAACGGGCTGACAGATGCCGCCGGGCAGATGAGAATGTCGGCATCGTCGAAGAAGGCACGGAATTTTGTATAGAGTTCTGTTTGCGCCTTATGCGCCCAGGCAACGTCAGGCAGGGAATAGCCCAGTCCCCGCTCCGTATTGTTGATGACATTCGGTCCGAGCTGGTCGCGACTGTTTTCCAGCTTCTCCTTGTGCGCGGCGACGAACTGAATCGCCCGCAGGATTTCAAACGACTCGTGCACGTCCGTAAGATCCGGATCGCGATGTTGCACGTCGGCGAATACGGAACCGAAGCTCGCGACCTTTGTCTCGAACACTTTCCGAATGTCATTGTCGACCGGCGCACAACCGAGGTCTGTCGAAACGGCAACCTTGAGCGACCCGAGGTCGGCTCCTGTCAGCGCATCAGGAATTCTCAGCAGATCATCACTCGAGAAGGGATCATCCTTGTCCAGATCAAGCTGGGCCAGCAGCAGCAGGTGAGCATCCTCCACGCTGCGCGCCATTGGACCCAGAACCGGCATGGGCAGAAGCGCCACGGGCCTTGTCGTGCGCGGCACAAGCCCTGGAGACGGGCGGAAGCCGACGACGCCGCAGAAGGTTGCGGGCGTACGCAAGCTGCCGCCGTGATCGGACCCTGTCGCAAGCGGCACCATGCCCGTCGCGACCGCCACGCCCGACCCACCGGAAGATCCGCCACATGTCTTGTCGGGGTCAAATGGATTGCCCGTCGGGCCAAACACACGGTTGGTGGTATTGGCACCTGCACCAAACTCCGGCGTATTGGTCTTGCAAAGGATGATGCCGCCCTCTGCCCTGACATTGGCGACGACCGGATCATCGTGATCAGGCACATGGTCCTCGTGGAGCAAAGAGCCGTATGTCGTGCGCAGGCCTTTTGTCGCCTGTAAATCCTTGATGCCGATCGGCAACCCGTGCAGCAAACCCAGATCATCACCGCGCATGACGGCGTCTTCCGCTTCTTTCGCTACCTCTCGAGCCCCGACTTCGTCGATCGCCGTGATCGCATTGAGAACACCATCCACCTCACCGATCCGCTCTATACAACTGTCGGTCAACTCAACCGGAGAAAGCGCTTTTCGGCCAATAAGCCGTCGAGCCTCAACGGCAGAAATATCACAGGGCTT
>JGI24023J19991_10001586_pt1 | contig 17233 bp, 13 predicted proteins | sample Cruoilmetagenom1_FD_19991 | JGI IMG/M metagenome (IMG submission 19991) | reverse complement strand
TTTATGCGGTTTCGCCCCGTACTCAGGTGGGTTATCAAACTTCGCAGCACGCCAAGGGCAATTGCAGGAGGACTCGGTCTCGGTACCTTCATCGCATTTACACCCACAATGGGAATACAGCTTATCCTTGCAATCATCGCAGCAACTCTTTTTAATCTGAATCGTCCTGCAGCCATGATTCCTGTATGGATAACCAACCCGGTTACTGTTGCACCAATCTACACATTCAACTACTGGCTGGGTTGTCGTATCTGGGATGGTCCTCCCCTCTCCGAGGTAAGCGGACTGTTCCTTGACATTGGTCGTACCATGGCCCACCTGGAAATCTGGGATGTCAACAAGCAGGTTCTGGCAGTCCTGCAGATGGGCAAAGATGTACTCATCCCATTGCTCTTAGGCAGCCTGGTAATTGGAGCAACTGCCGGTGCTGTGGTCTACGTTTTCTCGCTTAATCTACTCTCTGTCTTTCTTACTCGAAGAAGCAAAAAACGGTTATTGAATAAAAGAAAAAAATGGTAGGTTGCCTATCTATGCATACAAATAACCTCTTTAAACGTTGGACCTACAAATTTTTCGCGCCTGATCTTCTCCAGCGTGGAACATACGAAGCATTCAGGAGACTTCTCGAGCACGACCGCCGGTGCCATGAGCTGATTGCAGATTTCCAGGATCTGTTTTTCAAAAAAGAGCCGAGGGAATGGACGCAGGTTATCGCTCTTTTCGATCAGTTAAGCGAAACAGTTGGCGCAATGACGAGAGAGCTGACCCTCATTTCAGCCCGCGAGGCTACCGACCTTTCGACCTATTATAAAAAATTCGACTCATATATACGATTCCTTCTCCAGCCGGAATCAATTCGGGTCGGTCCTCCCTATATCATCTGTTTGGGCGAACCGGGTATGACATTGCAATTTGCTGGAAATAAAGCAAAAAATCTCGCTGAAGTGTATCAAAATTTTGATTGTTCCGTACCTCCCGGCTTTGTGGTGACCACAAACAGCTGGAACAGTCTGATCGCATATAATGATCTCCGCCCGGCAATCAATTCTCACCTTCGCAGTCTAGACCTTAAAAACAACCGGTCTCTCCTCGATACATCTAAAGCCCTCATGTCTCTAATAATGAGTGCCGATATTCCACCTGAGGTACATCAGGCCATTCATAATGCCAGCCGTGACCTCGTTACCGGGCTCGCCGCAAAAACTGAAACCCGTTTTGCTGTACGCAGCAGCGCTGTTAATGAAGATGGGATTAATTCCTTTGCCGGTCAGTATCGGTCAATCCTGGATGTAGTTCCTGAGGATGTACACCACAGCTACTTACAAGTACTGGCCTCCAAATATACCCCAAGTGCCCTGCTCTACAGGATCACTGCCGGAATCAGTGATACGGAAGCCTCAATGGCGGTACTGATCATTGAAATGATTGAAGCAAAAGCAGCAGGAGTTATCTACACTACAGACCCTAAAGGAGAAAAACAGGATTCTCTTTTTATCCATAGCGTCCAAGGGGGAGGAGAGAAACTTGTCGGTGGCAAAGCACGGCCTCATCTCAGCTGTTTCAATAAAATGAACCTCTCCCTGGAACGCGAATCCGGCTCCGAATGTCCAATTGATCAGGAAGAAGCCCAAAAGCTCGCCAGGTTGGCAGCGGGCCTGGAAGAGTTTTTCGGTGTACCTCAGGATATTGAATGGGCAATTGGTAACGAGGAACCGGTTATTCTTCAAAGCCGCCCTTTAAGAACCATTGTTCCGCCCCGGGATGCGGATCCAGAAAATAAGGTGGACAAACCGGAGTTACCTCTTCTTTATCATGGGGGAGTAACTGCTGCTCAGGGCAGGGGAACAGGTGTGGCCTGTTTCCTGTCGACATCCAGGGATCCGCAGGATCTCCCGGCCGATTCCATCCTGATAGTTGAAAGCATTCCTGCCTCACTCATTATCTTTCTGTCAAGATGCCGTGCAGTTATTTCAACTATGGGCAGTGCTGCCAGCCACTTCTCTACTATCTGTCGGGAACTTGGGGTCCCTCTGATTGTTGAGGCAACAGATATAAAAGAAAAGATTTCACAGGGAGAGGTAATAACAGTTGATGCCGACAGTCAAAAAGTTTACCAGGGTAAAGCTGAAGGCAGCTCAACCATCTCCGGAGGCCCCCTTTCCGCTGAAAACAACCACCCCTATTTCCTCCGGCTTCAGACAATTCTCGATTTTATTACGCCACTCAACATCCTTGATCCGGAAGCTGACTCCTTTGTCCCTGAATCATGTCGCTCCTTTCATGATATTGTCCGTTTTGCCCATGAAAAAAGTGTTCAGGCAATGTTTGCCATTGGGAAATCGGGAAGTCGCCGTGGCCATAGAAAACGTCTGGAGACCGCACTTCCTTTTGATCTCTATCTGATAACTGTTGATGATGACAATCAAAACAGGAAGACAACTGATGATGATACCATTACAATCGACCAGGTTGAGTCGATCCCGTTCCGTGCCCTCTGGCAGGGATTGACCCACCCCTCAATAGAATGGGGGGATCGTGAATACTACAATTGGAAAGAGTATGACGGTGCCGCCATGACCGACGGCTTTGCATTTAAAAACAAAACTGAATCGGCCAGTTACGCAGTATGCGGTCATGATTATCTTAATCTCAATATCCGATTCGGTTACCATTTCACTATCGTTGACGCCCTATGCGGTAGAAACAGTGAACAAAACTACTGTTCCATACGATTTGCCGGAGGTGGTGGTACAATTGAGGGAAGATTCTTCAGGCTGAAATATCTGGAGGAAATCCTCTCTAAACTAGGCTTTCAGGTGACCAGTAAAACAGATCTTCTGGATGCCAGGCTTGAGGGTCTCAACATAGACCGGATGAGCAAACGCCTCGTCACTTTAGGCAGGATGCTCGGCACCTCAAAATTGATGGACATGATGTTAAAGGATGAAGAATCGGTGGCCTCCCACCTTGATCTTTTTTTTCAGTTTGATGATACGCTTCTTTCAGGCCGGGAGCCAACACAATGAGTTATGAGATAACCTGGATAACTGACTACCTGGGCGTTGGACGTGCTCCCATGTCATATGAAGATTTTGACACCATCCGTGAGCAAGGTGTAAATGCAATTATCAACCTCTGCCATGAATACAGTGATCTCCACGAACTGGAAGAGCAGGCAGGTTTTGAGGTGTATTATCTACCTATTTATGATGAATGCGCCCCGGACATGGATGAGATGGAAAAAGGATTGGAATGGCTCGATGAAGCGATCTATCTAAAAAAAAAGGTTCTGGTGCACTGCAGATTCGGACAGGGGCGTACCGGCACTATCACTTCCGCCTATCTGCTCCGCCGAGGCCTTGGCATGAAACGAACCAAAAAAGAACTGAAACAAACCATGGCTGTTCCTGCCACATATCGTCAGTGGAAACTGCTGAGAAAATACAGTAAAAAACAGGGAAGCCTTTCCTTTCAGCTACCGAAGGTTGCCCATAATCAACCTGATGACCTCTCCTCTTTTTTCGTAGAATACCGGAAACTGGCCGCCACTGTAGACGCACAAATGGCCGAAGACGGGACAACACAGCTATGCGGCAATAAAAGTGACCGCTGCTGTCACACCTCTTTTCATATACCACTGCTGGAGGCACTGCACCTCAATGAGAGTCTAAACCGACTGCTTACCGCCGAAGCAAGAAACAGTGCCATTGAAAGGGCACTGGCCTGCCGTGAAAAGCTTGAAGCCGGTCTGAAATGCCTGTCCCCTCTGCAGCCACAAGGTCTGCAGGAGATTTATATCAGAGACTCATTTCTCTGTCCCCTTTCGATAGATGGTTCCTGCATCCTTTTTGAGGCCAGGCCAATTCGCTGCAGATCCAATAGTGGCAGAGGAATAGACACCTCATACATGGAATCTGTCATGGCTGAACTTACCAGGCTTTCCAACGAGGCCTTCTTTGTCCTCGCCGGCCAACTCCCCCAGGGAGCCGGTATCTCCACCTCACTTGTCGACACTGTCTCGGGTAAATTTGTCCAGACATATTTCCATCTTATGGCTGCAACTAAAAGCTTATGACAAAGGATAAGCAATTGAAGAAACGTGTTCTCATCGTAGATGATGAAGAGGATATCCTGATTCTTCTCAAAAAAGTTATCTCAAGAAGCTGCAATTGCGAGGTCGCCCTGGCAGCCTCAGGGCTCCAGGCGCTGGAAATAGCCGAATCCTGGCAGCCGGACGTGCTTCTTGCCGATATAAAGATGCCGGATCTGGACGGCCTTGAACTGCTGAAAAAAATAACTTCTCTTGACTCTACCATCACCACCATAATCATGACAGGTTACGGTACTATTGAGATGGCAGTGCAAGCCTTAAAAGACGGTGCTTATGATTTCCATCAAAAGCCGTTTGACAATGATAAAATCACCGGCTCTATACGCCGTGCTCTTGAACGTACCCACCTTCTCCGGGAAAATCGACAGTTACAGCAGCAACTTGGCAAGCCTCTTTTAAAAACCGGCTTTATTGGCCAGTCAAAGCCGATTATTCACACCTTGGAACTGCTGTCACGGCTGGCTACCAGTTATGCCACCGTACTTATCCGAGGTGAATCGGGTACAGGTAAAGAGGTTGCTGCACGGGCGATTCACAGCATGAGCAAACGTGCTGACAGGAAAATGATCACCGTGAACTGCCCTGCTCTCCCTGAGCACATTCTTGAAAGTGAGCTCTTTGGCTTCGTCAAGGGTGCCTTCACCGGAGCGGAAACAGATAAAGACGGGCTTTTTCTTGAGGCCGACGGTTCAACCATTCTCCTTGATGAAATAGCAGATATTCCTGTCTCCGTACAAACCAAGCTGCTCAGAGTCCTCCAGGAAAAAGAAATCCAACCTCTGGGCCAGACCAAAACCATCAAAGTAGATGTGAGAGTGCTCGCCTCAACCAACCAGAACCTGGAAGAAAAAATGGCCCGGGGAGAGTTCAGGGAAGATCTCTTCTACAGGCTCAACGTAATGCCTGTAATCCTGCCGACGCTGGCTGAAATTAATGAGGATATTCCTCTTCTGGCACACCATTTTCTAAAGGAATTTACCCTGGAATATGAGCGTGAGGAATTGGAATTCACCCCGGAGGCCATGCAGTTCCTCACCCAGAAAAGCTGGAAAGGAAATGTTCGGCAGCTGCGAAACACCATACATCGTGCAACTCTGCTCTGTAGAGACCAGTTCATTACCCCGGAAGATCTTATGGCCTCGACAAGATTTGATCATCACTCTCAGACCGAACCGGTCACGGATTGTGCCTTTCTCAGAGGAGACTATAAGGAAGCCAAAGAAAAAACCGTGCAACGTTTCACAACCGCTTACCTCACCCAGGCCCTCAAAAAAAGCGGCGGTAACGTTTCGGCAGCTGCCAGACAAAGCGGTATTGACCGCCAGGCCTTCCAGCGACTTATGCGCCGATATCGCATTATTTCAGAAAATTTCCGATAGTAGAACTCCCCCACCTGCAACTTTCCTACCCCTCTGCATCTTTTTTAACGCACCGCAAAGCCCCCTCTCGCCCCCTTATTATTTCCTCCGAAATTTGAACCAACACCAGGAAACACATAGTAACAATCTGAATTTACAAAACTAAAACTACTCCCTCCAGTCCGCAGCATTTAACTGGCACACAAAATGCAAAAGTAAAATGCAAAAGTAAGTATCAAGCAGAACGTTAAAGATGCTAGGGGAAATTGTTTTGAATGAACAAAAAGCAATAACAGGAAAGGGATAAGGAAACAAACGTGAGAAACCAACCCTGCAGTATATTTGTTGCACCTTCTTCTCTATGGTGAATGGGATCATGTCTCCAGTATTAAAATATACCATAGCAGTTTTCTTCGCCCTTGGTGGCTGCATATTTCTACCCGGACAGAGCATGGCCCTGCAGACCCATGGTGCACCGGAGGGAATGTACGTCCATCAGATGGCACATATACTCTACATGGCTGCCATGGGCTATCTGTACTGGGATACAAAACGATCTACCTTCCCCGGACGGGGCTGGATATACCTGCGAATTTTCTGCGTGTTCACCATCCTCTGGAATTTCCTGGCTCTGATAGGTCACGCTTCCACCCAACATCTTCATCCTGAAGATTTCACTAATGTGGACGGCTATCTGTTCAGCAAGGTGAACATGCCTTTAACATTTGTCAAAATCGTCTACTACACAGCAAAACTTGATCATCTCCTCGCAGTTCCAGCTATGTTTTTTCTCTATATGAGCCTGCGTTCTTTTTATAAAAATTCACTGAAGAAGGATGGCGAGTAATGGAAATGTATATGCTCCCTTCAGTGATTACGGATATTATCGGCTCACAGTTGATGATTGTCCTGTCATTTCTATCCCTTCGCTATACCTTTCTTTTGATTCGCAGAGAACCTGATAATTTCCTCTGGGGTTTTCTCCACTATTTCTGTATCGCCCTTGCTATATTTGCCATCTCCAGAGCTGTAGGACATATGGTGAAACAGGCTCTTCTGATCAGCGATCAAAAAGAGATCTGGAAGATGATTTCACCCTTCTCCGGAGGCATTAATACCCTGCTGATGATCTCGGTATCAGCTGTAACAATTTACTATCATAAAGGAGTTGAGGGATATAGAGCTATTCAGAAAAAAGCTGAAAGCCTGAGACATGCCAACAGAAATCTGGAAAAAGCCACAACAACCATGAAAGAAATGAACCTGCATCTTGAAGAGATGGTTGAGAGCCGCACCCAGGATCTCGCCCTGTCCGAAGAAAAATTTCGGAATTTCTTCCATAATTCAAAGGATATGGTCTTCTTCATCGACAAAGAAGGAGCCATTTTGGATATGAATAAAGCAGGTCTGGAAATGCTAGACTATTCGAAAGAAAAACCTCCCCGCCTCTCTCTGAATCATCTCTTCGCCAATATAAATGACCTGGAAGATTTTCAGAATACCCTCAGCAGTCAAAAATTTGTGGAAGATTTTGAAGCTGAACTCATCAAAAAAGATGGTTCCATCATTTATACGCTGCTTTCAGCAACCGGCATTTATGATGAAAACGATGAATACGTTGGCTGCGAGGGCATTGCAAAGGATCTTACCAGGCTCAAAACCATGACAGCACAAATGATCAGTACAGAAAAAATGGCGTCAGTCGGTCAGATGGCTGCAGGGGTAGCCCATGAGATCAACACTCCCCTCGGTATCATTCTTGGTTACTCCCAGCTTATGAAGGATGATTTCCCAGAAAACAGCGAAGAGTACGAAAATCTTGTTGTAGTCGAAAGGCAGAGCCATGCCTGCCGAAAAATTGTAGCCGATCTGTTAAAATTCTCCCGACAATCGGGCAGTTCTGCCCAGGAGGTAAATATCAACGAGATACTCACAGATGTCATCGCCATCACTGAACACAACCTGCATCTCGACCATATCGATATTGAGCATTGCCTGGCAGAAGATCTACCTGTCATCGCCGGAGATGAGGAAAAATTACGGCAGGTTTTTGTCAATCTGATCAACAATGCTCAGCATGCCATGGAAGACGAAGGCGGCGTCCTCACTGTGCGTACAAGTTTTTCCAAAGAAGAGCAAATGGTAACCGCCTCCATCATCGATATGGGGACAGGGATAGATGAGAAGATAAGAAGTCGCATATTTGATCCTTTTTTCACCACTAAATCGGTGGGCAAAGGAACGGGACTTGGACTGTCTGTTAGTTATGGAATCATAAAAGACCACAACGGTACAATCACCATCGAAAGTCCAGTCATGTATAAAAACAGTTGTCAACTGACTCCCGGTACTGCAATGCATGTTCGACTCCCTGTCCTTGGACAGGACGACAACAGGGAATCCACTCCAGCTACCAACAACCAACTACTGGAAAAAGACAAAAATGGCTGAAATTCTAATATTAGATGATGTTTTTGATGCAGTTGTACTTCTCAAAAAGATTCTCTCAAGGCAAGGACACACCGTACACACGTTTACAGAAGAAGAAGATGCGATCAAGTACGGCTACAAACATCATATTGACCTGGCTATCCTCGATATCAAATTAAAAAAAATGAGCGGAATTGATGTACTTGCAGAACTCAAACGACTTCAGCCGGAGATGAAAGCCATCATCTTAACAGGATATCCCACAGTCGAAACAGCCAGGGATGCCCTCAGCTTCGGTGCCAATGAGTATTGCGTGAAACCAATTGATAAAAAGGAACTTGAGGCAAAGGTAGAAAAGGTATTGCAACTCTAAACAGCTGCAAACCATTTACTCATATAATCGGAAAAATTTTTATCCGGTCACTTACTAATTTTTATCCCAAGGAGAACAAAGTGAAGAAAACATTCTGGCCTACAGCATTAGTCGCAGCGATTTTTTTCCTCGTTGCACACACCAGTAGTTTTGCTGAAAATACGATTTCAGCATCAGAGTATAAAGCTGGCGACACCGTCACAATTAAAGGGGCAATTCAGCCGGGAGAGGAGCTTTATATTGCCATTGCCCAACAGGATCAGTTTGCCTCCAAAGACACCAACGGTGTCAATGAGATTAAAAAACTGAATAAAAATGCCAAAAAAGCTGGTTTCACGATGGACACATCGATGCCGCCACTCTATTACATGGTGACCAGCAACCGTGAGGCGTTTGGTGAAGATGCGAAGAAGAAGTTTGGCGGGCCTTCCTTTCTCTTTAAAAAAGGCGGCGGACTCTACAGCACCACCATGTTCAAACTGAAAAAAGATTTCGATCAAGTTGATGCAACTGCCAAGAGCATGCTTGGACCCATCAAAACTGCCGAGCAATGGAATATGCTCAAATGGGGTCATGAAAATAAGTACGGTATTAATACCGTTGTTAAAGAGGGTAATAAGAAAGGTAAGGTGGTCATCTTTGCTCGAAGTGTTATCGGCGAGACCGATAACTACTGGGATAAAGGAACAACCATCAAACTTGATAAGGCAACCGGTGAATTTACAGCCTCATTTGCCTCTTTTCGCCACACCGCACCCGGCACCAAATTTGATGTTTATGTAAACGGCGATAAATCCGGTTCCTACGACGTTTTGAAAAACGGTTTCTGGATGAACAAAGCCTACCGTTATATGAATCCGCTCTTCGTCGTGATCGGTGCTATTCTTGTCGGAACCTACTTCTCCATGATTGGTGCTGCCGGCGGTATGCTGATGGGTGCCTTCCAGGCCCTGGTCGTCCAGACCGCAGGACCTGTTGGTATCAATGCTGCCAACGTACTTCGTCCTTCAAATATTGCCCTGACCCTCTTCTCCCCCCTTGGAAGTTTTTATCGGTTTGCCGTAGTTGAACGACGGGTCGCCTGGCCGGTTGGTCTCTCCTTTGGTGCAGGTATCTTCATCGGTTCAGTCTGGCTTGGTAAATATGCCACCCAGTATCTCTCCATGAAGGCCTATAAAGAATGGCTTGGAGTCCTCGTTGTGATCATGGCTGTCAAGACCCTGATGGAGATGACTCCCAAGGCGATGTCAAAGAGGAAGAACATAAAGGCGATGACCCAGAAGTTCAACGCCGCTGTCAAAAAAGCCAAGGAAACCGGCGGTGCTGTAGAGATGGGTTCCATCGAGCCGGTCAAAGCGGGAATATTCGATTACCGCTTCAAGTTCTGGGGTGAAGAGTTCCGTATTAATCCAGCCCTCTTTGCCTTTCTTGGTATTATCGTAGGTATCGTCTCCCGTGCCTTTGGTATTGGCGGCGGCTTCCTGCTCGTACCGATGATGACTACTATTGCCGCCCTGCCGATGTATGTGGCCGTACCGATCTCTCTTATCGGAACCTGTTTTTCCAGTATCGGTTCTTTTATCGGCTATGTAATGAATGGCTACCTGCCGGATATGACTCTTGCTATCTCCATCATTATCGGTGGTTTCGTTGGTGGTATGCTGGGCAGTCGCTTCCAGAAATTCTTTAGCGAAAAAGCCCTTAAGATCATCCTTGCATGTACTCTGTTTTTCCTCTTCTTCAGATTTTTGAAGATTGAGTACTGGATATAGGAAAGCACCTCAAACCGAGAGTCTTTTCTCTGTCTCATCAGAACAACCTATCTGCAGTGGCTTGCCACTGCAGATGATTATCGAAAATGGATATGGAAGAATATTTTGATATAGCCTGGGAATATATTTACGTTCTTATTCAAAAGAGTGCGGCAACACTTGATTATCTTCTCAATTACCTGCATTTTCTGGGACCGATCCCTGGCATCTTTTTGCTGGCGGTTATAACGGTTGCAGTAACAAAGATACTGAAAAAATATATCAAGACAAAACGTCTTGTAACTCTGAAAGAAGATTTTCAGCACTGGCTTGGTGTCCGTGAAGAAGCCATGCGCTGTGAAGACCGCGAAAAAGGAAAGGCTCTTGCAAAAAATATAGACAAAGCCAAGCTGAACAAGGCCTACTATGACTATTTTCTGGAAGGACTGCTGCTTGGTTTTATCACCTTCTATCTGCCGGTCATTTCTATGGCAGCCTATATAAATGAAGCCTATCGAAGTGAGAGGCTTCTGGAACTCTTTGGCAGAGGTTATGTTCTCAAGTTTGGCGAGAGCGAACCTGTACTGTTCGGGGGGCTCTTCTGCTTTATCATTTCTGTGCTTTTTATTATCTGCAGTCTCTTTATCATCAAATGGATTAAAAAACGTAACCGGACTTCAGGGATTAACCGGCACAGCGGAGATGCCAAACGGCCCAAACAGTCTGAAGACATAGTATTAAGACAATCAGCCATCAGTCGATGTGTCTGAACATGGAGGAATTATAATGACAAAATCTGTCTATTCCATCTGCGGGATGTGTACCGTACGCTGTCCCATCCGGGTGGAAACAGAAAACAACAAGGTAACCTGGATTGAGGGCAACCAGCATCTGCTGGGCGGCGCCCTTTGTGCAAAAGGTTCCGCAGGCCCTGCAATGATTGCGGATAAGGAGAGACCTCAACAGCCACTCATTCGTGACGGTGCACGTGGTTCAGGCCGATGGAAACCGGTCAGCTGGCCTACGGCCTATGACTATATCGCTGATAAACTTAAAAACATAAAGAGTGAATATGGGCCTGAATCAGTAGTTCTCAGCTCCCGTGGAGGACCGTGGCAGGGTATGTATAAATCCTTTATCCATGGTTTCGGTTCACCTAATTACACCAATCATGACAGCACCTGTGGGCGAAATACCCATCACTCCAGCCTTTCCTTAAACGGTGTAGGCAGAAAGGGTTTTGTCTACGATATCAAAAATGCCAAGCATCTGGTACTTTTTGGCCGCAATATGTTCTCTTCTTTACGGATTGCGGAAAACCTGCAAACCCTGGATATGCTTGACAATGGCGGGAAACTGACTTACGTCGATGTACGCCAGACGATTACGGGACTGAAATCCACCCGTTTTTTTCAGGTGCGTCCCGGAACGGATTATGCGTTGGCCCTTGGAATGATTCATGAAATAATCCGACGAGAGGCATATGACAGTGATTTTATTGATCGCTATGTCACCGGCTTTGATGAACTTTGCTATTTTGTGGAACAATACACTCCTGCCTGGGCTGCCAAAGAGTGTGGTGTCAGAGAAAAAGCAATTAAAAATTTTGTTGATGAAGTTCTGGAAGATATGCCGAAAGTGATTTTCCACCCCGGCTGGAATCTTTCCAGATATAAAGACTCCTTCTATGCCGCCAGAGCCCTTCATATACTCAATATCCTTATGGGAAACATCGAGCAGAAAGGCGGCCTCATTATCCCCAAAGGTCCTGGTGACTGCGGTAAAAAGGGGATAAACGCAATTGATATTCCTAAACCGGATATCAAACGAGGGGACGGCGTCGGCTGGAAATATAAACATTTCGATAAAGGCCCGGGCCTTGGCCACCTGTTTTTTCCAACCATGGAGTCGGAAGATCCCTATCCGATCAAAGCCTGGATATCAATGCGCAATGATCCTTTTTCCTGTATGCCGGATCCAAAGAGGCAGGAACAGTATTTTGACAAATGTGACCTTCTGGTTTCCATCGATGTACATTACAGTGAGTTTGGCTGGTTCTCCGATATCATCCTGCCCGAATGTACCTACCTGGAAAGAGATAATGGTATCTGCGTACAAAAAGGACCGAAGCCTCGATTTGGACGAAGACAAAAAGTTTTGGAACCGGAGAATGATTCTAAACCATCCTGGGAAATATTTAAAAACCTTGCTGACCGGTTAGGTATGGAAGACTATTTTCCCTTCAATTCCATAGAAGAGTACTGGAAATGGCAACTTGAACCAACCGATTATTCTGTCAAGGATTTTGAGGAAAAAGGTTTTATTTCTCTCAGCGATGAGGTTGTCATGTATGACCCTGAAAAACTTGATGGTCAATTCAATACACCTTCCGGAAAAATTGAGATTTTAAGTCAAAAACTTGATAAGGCAGGTTTGCCGTCACTTAAAGAATATGTGTCCCCTCTCAGACCACCCAAAGGAATGTTCAGATTGGTTTATGGACGATCGGCAGTTCATACCCATGGCCATACTGTAAATAATCCGCTGTTAAATGAGCTGATGCCGAAAAACAGTCTATGGATAAATGTTAAAGCTGCAAACAAACTGGGTATAACCCACGGCGACCTGGTCGATGTAAGCTCTGAAGATGAAAGTTACACCGGCACAGTAGAAGCCAATGTTGTTGATTATATCCATTCTGAAGCAGTCTATATGGTACACGGTTTCGGTCGAGAAATTTCTCGCCAGACCCGTTGCCTCCATGCTGGAATAAGTGACCAGAAACTTATGGTTAATAAACTTGATGACTGGGATCAGGCAGGAGGTGCAATTAATCTTTGTGAGGTCTTTGTTATTGTCCGTCGCAGTGTCAGAAATCCCAAGAGGAGGGTCGAATTATGAACAAATATATGATCTACCTCAATGGCAAACGGTGTATAGGTTGTCACGGCTGTGAGGTACATTGCAAAGCCAACAAGAATTTGCCAGTAGGACCACAGTTATGTGAAATTGATCATTCCGTTATGGTAAAGGTAAAAAGTGTTCCTAAAACAGAATTTACCTTCCGCTCGTGCTATCACTGTGAAGAGCCTTTTTGTGCACCGATCTGCCCGACAAACGCCATGATCAAACGGGAAGATGGCATTGTCTATATCGATCAGGAGAAGTGCATCGGCTGCATGGCCTGTGCCGGTGCCTGTCCATGGACTATTCCCCAACTCAACCCTGAAACCAAAAAGGCGGTCAAGTGCGATTACTGTATGGATCGTGTAGATGCGGGACTCAGACCTGCCTGCGTCACCAAATGCACCACCCACGCCTTGAAATTTGTCATTATGCAGGAAGTAGTATAACCTTCTCTATTTGCAATGCGGGGCGACATTCCTGTCCCCCGCATTTGTTCACACTGCTATATTTTCATGATTGGTTATCACCTTTCCAAAAGGAAGCATTGGCATAGAGCGGATAATGCAACAATACATCGTGAATTTCCGAATAATCCTTCCTCTTTCTTCTTTCCTCCGTCTTGACATTGATACTATATTTTAGTATCAATGTGATCATGAACAACAAACACCGAAAGACATTTGCCGCCATATTCTCATCCCCACCACCAAAAAGGCGACTTTCACCGTCCCCACCCAGGCAGGGAAGCCAAGCGGTACCAGGTAAGAAACGCCATGGATTTTTTAACCAGAGCAGGGGTAACACCATGAACACACTGAATTACAAAGGCTATACAGCTAAGATCGAGTTTGACCCGGAAGATAATATTCTTTTTGGTAACATTATTGGTATCCGTGATACAGTTGGGTTTCATGGAGAAACTGTCACTGAGCTGAAAGATGCTTTTCATGAAGCGGTCAATTTCTACTTGGAAAGCTGCAAGAAAGCCGGACGTGAGCCCAACAAACCATTTTCCGGCAAATTTGTTGTCCGGGTTAACTCCAGCCTGCACGGTGAGATTGCGGCCGCTGCAGCCCACGCCGGGAAGAGTCTTAATAAATGGGTAGCCGATACCCTGAATCAGGTTGTTCACTCACATTAGCCATCCGTAAAACTTTCCTCAAAAGGAGCCATTGAAATGGTTGAACAAGACGTATCTATGAAGAATACCAAAAAGGAAATGCTCGACATCATCCTGAAATTGCAGAAAAACATTGATGAGAAAGAAAAGGCAAAACTCAATGCCGAACAGATCAGGGAAGAAACGAAAAAAGTCAAGACTGTGAAGCAAGCTGACAAGACAGCTGCATCCAGCCTCAGTACCGAGATACATGCTCTAAAAATCTCAATAAACAAAGAACTGACCACCCTTTCTGATAAAATTGAAGCCGAGGCGGAGAAATATGAAAATCTGAATCAGGCTATTGACTTGAAGCAAACAGAGCTTGATGAAATATACGGAATTGAAAAAGAAGCCGCTAAACTTGCTGCTATTCTGGAAGCTCAAAGCCAGGCAAAAGAAGACTTTGAAAATGAAATGGCAGATAAGCGTGAGCGACAGGAAGGTGAATTGACTGCGAAAAAGGAGCAGTTCGAAAACCAGATTACAGAAGCAAAAGCTGCCTGGATAAAAGAAAAAACAGCGTACCTTGAGGCAGTTTCAGAAGAAAAAAGTCGTAGCAAGAAAGAACGAATCCGCGAAGGTGAGGAATATGAATATCAACTACAGAGAACCCGTAAGCTTGAACAAAATAAATTCGTGGATGAGATGGAAATGAGTAAAAGAGATATGGAACAGAGAAAAGAAGAATTTGAGAAATTCCAGCAAACAAAAAGCACCGAACTTGAAGAAAGGGAAAATCGTGTTGCTGAGCGCGAATTGAAAATGGATGGGTTGCAGTTAAAGGTTGATTCCTTTCCGGCGGAACTTGAAAAATCCGTAAATTCCGCGGTGAAATTGTCTGAAAAAGCATTGAATGATAGGTTTAACCAAAATGAGGCCCTTCTTTCAAAAGGTTTTGAAGGAGAAAAAAATGTGCATGAAGCTAGAATTCATGCCCTGGAGTCTCTTGTTGAAGATCAGGTCAAACAGATTGACAAATTAAATAGTCAGCAGGAAAAGGCTTACGAACAAGTCCAGGACATTGCCAGTAAAGCTGTGGAAGGATCTGCAGACAGGCCCCAGAACATAACAGTGAAAACAATGGATACGGACAAAATTGGCTAGCAGAAGCTCTATCCACGTCACAAGCCAAAAACTAGCCGTGCATTGATAGTAGTCTGTATGGCTATCTCACCTTTTGATTCCAGGCGGAGAGAAGCGAGAACATTGAGAATTTCCGGTAGATATTCCGGGCTGTTCGCATACCCCCTGCGGCCTGCAAGGGGGATATCCGGGGCATCTGTCTCCAGGACGATGCTATTGAGCGGCAATTCAGCTGCAAGTTTTCTAATCCGACGCGCCCGATCATAGGTTAACGTCCCTCCATAACCAAGCTTAAATCCAAGTTTTATATAGTGGTCTGCCTGTTGCCTGCTGCCATTGAAGGCATGGACAATTCCACCTTTGCTGAAACAACTTCGTCTGAGAGTGGCAAGTACCTGGTCATGAGCCTTGCGAACATGCAGCAGCACAGGCAGATCCGCCTCATCTGCAATGGCAAGTTGCTGCTCAAAGAGTTCCTGCTGCTCCCTATACCTCACCATGCCCTTCTGAAAATCCAGGCCGATCTCTCCAATGGCGACCAGTTTCTCCCGTCTGCTCAGTTCTCTCAGTTCAGCTATATTTCCTGGTTGATGGTGGTCAAGATAGACTGGGTGTAAGCCAAGGGCAGAATGCAGAAAAGGTGCCTTAGAGCAGAGTGTAAGGATACGATCCCATCCTGACTGAATATAGCCGGGAATCACAAAGTCGCTGACTCCTCTCCGCCTGCTGCGATCAAGGATTCCATCAAGATCATTATGAAATTGTTCCACATCCAGATGACAATGGGTATCGATAATCCCATTAATTTTCATTTTCTCCATCATAACCCCACTATACACTTTTTCGCATTGACCCTTGAACAAAAAATGGCTACGCTTCAAGCAGGTACCCAATTGAAACAAACAAAGGCAAGATAATGGAACTTAGCAGTGATCACTTTCTAAAATGGTTCAGGCATGTTTCGCCGTATATTCATCTGCATCGGGGAAAAATCTTTGTCTTCATGATACCGGGGGACTGCTTTGCGCAGCCTAGCTTCACCAATATCATCAGCGATATTGTCACATTACATTCTTTAGGGGTGCGCCTTGTAGTTGTCCATGGTGCACGACTGCAGATAGAGCAGCAGCTGGGCGAGGCAACGATTCAATCCCAGTTCCATAAAGGGTCAAGAATTACTGAAAGGGACCATTTAGGTCATATCCTCAAGGCGGTGGGTGCAGCACGCTTCCAGCTCGAAGCACTTTTTTCCAGCGGTCTGCCGGACTCTCCCATGTCCGGGGCCAAGGTTAAAATTCGCAGCGGTAATTTTATCACTGCCAGGCCCCAGGGCGTCATAGAAGGTGTTGATCACCAGATGACCGGTAAGGTTCGAAGCGTTGATTCCCAGGCAATACTGGACATTGTAGAAAGAGGTGGGTTGCCACTGCTGTCACCCCTTGGCTATTCCATCACAGGTGAAGTGTTTAATCTCTCTTTTGCCGATGTCGGGGTGAGCGTTGCCTCCGCTATAGAGGCCGACAAAGTTCTTATCTTTAATGACGACGGTCCCATCTATGATAGAAATGACGCAATTTATCGTCAACTTACCCTTTCCCAGTGCGAAGATTTTCTGCAGGAACAACGACAGCACGCGCCATCCAGTTCCTATTTTTCACTGCGCTCCTGCTTTGCGGCATGCAAAAAGGGGGTACCCCGGGCACATATTATCTCCTCAAAAGAAGACGGTTCTCTTTTAAGAGAACTCTTTACCCGGGATGGTACCGGAACCATGGTCTACAGTGACAACTACGAAGCCATTCGTCCCGCACATCTTGAAGATGTGATCGGTATCCTGAACCTGATCTCCCCCCTTGAACAGAAGGGTATCCTGGTGAAACGTTCCCGTGAGCTGCTGGAAAATGAGATTGCATATTTTACGGTGATGGAAAAAGATAACCTTATCATCGGATGCGCCGCACTTTACCCCATCCCTGACTCCAGGGCAGGAGAGCTTGCTTGTGTCGCCGTTCTCAAAGAATATCAGAAGGATGGCCGAGCTAAACTGCTGCTCTCTCA
>JGI24023J19991_10001585_pt1 | contig 17244 bp, 31 predicted proteins | sample Cruoilmetagenom1_FD_19991 | JGI IMG/M metagenome (IMG submission 19991) | reverse complement strand
TACATCGCCTGCGTGACCATGGCAATACCGTCGTCGTTATCGAACACAACCTCGATGTCATCAAGACTGCCGACTGGATCATCGATATGGGTCCTGAAGGTGGAAACAAGGGTGGCACCGTGGTCTGTGCCGGGACACCGGAAGAAGTCATCCAGGTCAAGGCATCCCATACCGGCCTGTATCTGAAGCCCATGCTGGAAAGAAAGACTGTCAGAAAAAAGAAATCAGCCTGAAGCCAGGAGTCTGAATGAGGTGATATACAATACGTCTGGCTGGACTGGATATTTAATTTTCCAGCCTGACTCCGTCGATATAGATATGCTGCATTTTCCCAGGCCTGACCACAAACAACCTCAGGCCTCTTATCCTCGTCATATCCATTTCTCTTTTCTGGGGAGCATGCTTAACATCATCAAGAGAAATATTCACGGCATTCCAGCCGGGCTGCAACTGAAAGCTTTTTGTATATCTATCAGTAAAGCTATACCGGTTGGCATGATGTTTATTGTCAAAAATACTAACGGTTAAAAATATTGGACCAGCTTCTGAATAAAAGACATGCAAGCCAAACCTCCTGTACCCAGACCAATCACCTGGAAAATATTGCAGTTCAACCCCCGAGTAAGTCCGTGGCGTCAAGGTAAGCTTAAGGGACTTGAGGCCCAGTTTCGAAACCTCATCTGAAATTTCTATTTTTTCAATACTCGTCCAACGGTTGATCTCCCTGGCATGTTCAAAATCTGCCAACACAGGAAAATCACTGCGTGCTTGATATTCATCCCACAGCGAACTCATTAACTTCCATGAAACGAACAGAATTAGAGATATGACCAAAAACGCAGTAAATGCCTTTTTTCGAAAACTTAGCATCCTGATCCGGTTTGAAAATAACGCAACAGAAATAACACTACCTGTCACATCCAGCATAACATCCTGCAAACTGGCCTGTCGGCCAACAAATGTTTGTAAATACTCGATAAACGCACCTGAGAAAAATGCTATCGATGCCAACAACAACACCTGGTTCAGCAGACTTTTCTCGTGAATAACACAAAAAAAATGAAATACTGCATAACCAACCATTATAAAGAGGGGAATATGACCGAGATTCCAGGCATATTGCCATGACCGGGAAGGGAATAAATTGCTCTCCGCAAAAAATAACAGAGACACCAACCCGCTTAAAGCAAGCAATATCAAGTATAATTTCAGATTAACAATTAGTTTCATGATCGTTTCATTTTATTTAAACAATTCACCCTCATAGCTCTTCTCCTGTTTTATGGTTGCTATTAAAAATATCACAATTGATAGTTATATTTGGCGGCGGAGAAAAGCCAGAATCCCATACATAGTCATCACCATTACTGAGCTTGTGACAATATCGTGATATTTTGCTGCTATTCTGAATCAGGTATGTCAAAACCCATAACAAGAGGACAAGGTGATAAAAACAATGATCACACGCAAATACTCATTATGTTCGATATTATTTTCTATGGCTATATTAGCCGAAGCATCCGACAGTATACCTGACAAGATTCAGGCTGCCGCATTCTCAGGCATGCATCTGTCCGATATTACCCCACCCGGTTGGCGTTCTCTGGATTTCGATAGCATCGAAAATAAAACAGCTTACTTTCTGACACGCATCATGGACAAAACAGTAGTTCAGGCGGTAAGTCATACCAGCGCATCCGCATATTTCAAAAAAATAAACATTCCCCCCAAAAAATACCCGCTCCTGAAATGGCACTGGAAAGTTGAGAATATACTGAGCAAGGGTAATGTCATGACTAAAGAGGGTGATGATTACCCTGCGCGTATCTATATCTCATTCGAATACGACCCAGAAAGACTCAGTGGAATGGATCGTCTGAAATACAAGCTCTATAACCTGGTGCACGATGAACCACCACCGTTGGCCGTCATCAATTATGTCTGGGGAAATCATGCCCCTATCGGCACCATTGTTCCCAATGCCTACAGCAATAGAGTAAAAATGATCGTAGTACAGAGCGGAGAAGAACATACTAAAAAATGGTTGCAGGAAGAACACAACATTTATGAAGATTACAAAAAGGCCTTTGGTGAGGAACCGGGGAATATATCGGGCATTGCGATTATGACGGATACTGACAATACCGGTGAATCGGCCACAGCTTATTATGGAGATATTGTCTTCCATTCATCAAGCAACTAAATTTAGTTACTGAATACCACCTTGTTTCCTTCCGCTAGCCCCAGTTTCTTACTGATGCTGAGCTTATTCATGGCGATTTCAACCAGCCCACAAGAGTTTTCAAACCAGAAAGCCTGGCCTTCCGCTACATTTGAGAATGTCGATTCTCTTGACAGGGAACAATTGGCGATTTCGAGCTTTGTATTTACATCAATTGAACCAGCTCGCACACCTGTCATGCAGTTACCATAATTATCGATATAAATAATTTCTGCCAGTTCATCTCCCCAGTCAGGCAAGATTCTTTGCTGTGGGTTATATTCTTGTTTAACGTCATACATTTTTCCGTTTGACAGCAAGCTGCAACCGGGGCAAACAGATCACGGCCATGAAAGGTGTTGGACAGATTATCTGGCCGCCAGGTAATGTCCCACCACTCCAGACTCTTGGCCCGTTTGGCAATGACGTTAAACAAACCATTATCCGGTCCAACAAACCAGAAATCATCGGCCTTGACGATGACAGGTTTGCGTTGCGCATTGCCAACACCGGGATCAATAACACACAAAAAAACGGTTTCTTTAACAAAGCTGTTTACCAGTGATGCCAGCAGATATGCCGCCGACCGTGGATTGAATGTTGGTGCATCGTGCATCAGATCGACAATGGGTTTTCCAGGCGCCTGTTTATACAGGACCGCCTTCATCTGCCCGACATAGGGTCCTTGCCAACCAAAATCTGTGAATAAAGCGATCATGCGTATGTTGGTATTATGATTTGAGCGATCTGTCAATCCAAGTGTAGTTAATTCGGAGGAAGATAATCCAGTCAAAAAAATCCAATTTATAACATGCAAATGAAAAAGGCCGGACTCATTTGAGTCCGGCCTTCATACTAACGTGCAGCTGTGACTTTACGCTTCTGCTGATTCAGTTTCTGCTTCATTGGTAACCGTAGCATCCATGGGACGGTCTACCAGCTCAACAATCGCCATGGGCGCTTTGTCACCGGTACGAAAACCACACTTGAGGATACGTAGATAGCCACCGGGACGAGCCTCGTAGCGTGGCCCCAGATCATTGAACAGTTTGGTAACGACTTCACGATCGCGCAGTCGTGAGAATGCCAGTCGGCGATTCGACACGCTGTCTTGCTTGGCAAGGGTAATCAAGGGTTCTGCTACACGACGTAGCTCCTTGGCCTTGGGCAAGGTGGTACGGATCATTTCGTGGTCCAGCAACGATACCGCCATATTGCGGAACATTGCCTTACGATGACTACTGTTGCGATTCAGTTTACGACCGCTTTGACGATGACGCATGGTTCTTCTACCTTACAAACTCGTTAATCTTCAAGTATCAGCCGAGGGCTGCACTTTCTTTTTTCTCTTTCAGGCTGGCCGGTGGCCAGTTTTCCAGACGCATGCCCAGTGATAAACCACGGGAAGCCAGTACGTCCTTGATTTCGGTCAGTGACTTCTTGCCCAGATTCGGAGTCTTGAGCAATTCAACTTCGGTACGTTGAATCAGGTCACCGATGTAATAAATCTGTTCAGCCTTGAGACAGTTGGCGGAACGGACCGTCAATTCCAGATCATCTACCGGCCGTAACAGAACCGGATCCACCTCAGGCTCTTCACTGGCAGCTTCGACTTCTTCCTTGCCGGACAGATCGACAAAGGTAGACAGTTGATCCTGCATAATGGTCGCGGCGGTACGAATTGCTTCTTCCGGATCGATAGTACCGTTGGTATCCAGATCGATAATCAATTTGTCCAGGTCAGTACGCTGTTCAACACGGGCACTGTCAACCACGTAGGCTACCCGATGGACCGGACTGAAGCTGGCATCCAGCAACAGACGACCAATTGGACGGTCTTCTTCTTCCTCACCACCACGGGTACTGGCGGGTTGATAACCACGACCCTTGCTGATCTTCAGGTTCATATTCAATTCACCGGCCTTGGTCAGGTTGGCGATGACATGATCCGGGTTAATGATTTCGACATTGTGGTCGAGTGTAATATCACCGGCAGTAACCACGCCAGGCCCTTTCTTGTTTAGCGCCAGGCTGGCTGAATCTGCTTCCATACTAATGGCGACACCTTTCAGGTTCAGCAGGATATCAACCACATCTTCCTGTACACCTTCAATCGTGGTGTACTCATGCAAAACGCCTTCGATTTCAACCTCAACGACGGCGGCGCCTGTCATCGATGACAGCAGGATACGACGCAGGGCGTTACCCAACGTATGACCAAAACCCCTTTCCAGCGGTTCCAGAACTACTCGCGCGCGTGTATCAGTGACCTGTTGGACATCAACGATACGTGGTTTCAGAAAATCTGAGACTGAGCCTTGCATATATGTCCTCTTCTGTATAATCCGATTCTTGCCTGTTCCTTAAAACCCCGCCGGAAAAACATCGGCGAGTGCCAGCGATTACTTGGAGTACAATTCCACCACCAGGTGTTCATTGATGTCTGAAGGTAAGTCGCTTCTTTCTGGTGCATTCTTGAATACACCTTCAAATTTCTTCACATCAACATCCAGCCAATCGACAAAACCGCGTTGCTGTGCCATATCGGTGGCACCCTTGATCCGCAGTTGGGCGGCGGCCTTTTCATTGACTTTGACCACATCACCGGCTGAAAGCTGGTAAGACGGTATAGTCACGGTACTGTCATTTACCATGACGGCCTTGTGGCGAACCAGCTGACGGGCTTCTGAGCGAGAGGCGCCAAAGCCCATGCGATAAACGACATTGTCCAGGCGGGATTCCAGTAATTGCAGCAGATTGTCGCCGGTCGACCCTTTCAGGCGGTCTGCATTCTTGAAGTAGTTACTGAATTGCTTTTCCAACACGCCATAGATTCGACGCAGTTTCTGCTTTTCGCGCAACTGAGTAGCATAATCGGACAATCGGCCACGTCTCTGACCGTGCATACCAGGTGGTGTAGGGCGTTTTTCGACAGCGCATTTGCTACCAAAACATTTTTCACCCTTTAAAAACAGTTTTTCGCCTTCACGACGACACTGACGACATTTAGGACCGATATATCTAGCCAAGGTAGTTCTCCAAAACTTATACGCGACGTTTTTTAGGTGGACGACAACCATTATGGGGAATGGGAGTCACGTCTGAAATACTGGTAATACGGAAACCTTTCGCATTCAGGGCACGTACTGCAGACTCACGACCTGGGCCTGGGCCCTTGACGCAAACCTCGAGGTTCTTCATGCCATATTCCTGGGCCATTGCACCGGCACGCTCAGCCGCAACCTGCGCAGCGAAGGGAGTGCTTTTACGTGAACCACGGAAACCGGAACCACCGGAGGTCGCCCAACACAGGGCATTACCCTGACGATCGGTGATCATTACGATGGTGTTGTTAAAAGAAGCATGGATGTGTGCGATACCATCAGACACATCACGTTTGACCTTCTTGCGGGTGCGTGAACCGGATTTGCTTGCCATAAAATTAAACTCTTAACCTGTATTCGTTAAATGCTATTTCTTGATCATCTTACGCGGACCTTTACGGGTACGCGCATTGGTCTTGGTGCGCTGACCACGCAGTGGCAGACCACGGCGATGACGGATACCACGGTAACAACCCAGGTCCATCAAGCGTTTGATATTCATTGAGATTTCACGGCGCAAATCACCTTCTACGGCAAATTTAGCCACTTCGGTACGTAATGCCTCAATCTCGTTTTCTGCCAGCTCTTTGATCTTGCTGCTCGGTGTTATACCGGCATTCTTGCAGATTTCCTGCGCGCGAGTCCGTCCAATACCGTAAATTGCCGTCAGGGCAATCTCGGTATGTTTGTTCACTGGTATGTTGATACCTGCTATACGGGCCATCTAGCCACTCCTACAATCAAATTCCGCCAGTCGCGCCCAATGCGCGAAACCGGCAATTCTACTGATAACTGCCTACACTATCAAGACCTTGAGGCCCTTTCGAGCCTCAAAATCTTGATGTACAGATCCTGTGAAATCGGGGAAAAACTAACCCTGACGCTGTTTGTGGCGTGGATCCTTACAAATCACTCGCACTACACCGTGTCGGCGGATAATTTTGCACTCCCGACACAATCTTTTTACTGATGCACGTACTTTCATGTCAGAAACTCCAATTAAACTCTATTACTGCAGACCACTGCGGCCATGCCCTTTCAGGTTGGCCTTTTTCATGAGCCCTTCATATTGATGGGACATCAAATGGGCCTGTATCTGGGCCATAAAATCCATCACTACGACCACGATAATCAACAAGGATGTACCCCCAAAATAGAAAGGTACATTCCAGTACAAAATCATAAACTCCGGCAACAAACAGACTGCCGTGATGTATATCGCACCGACAAAGGTCAGGCGACCCAAAATACTATCGATATGCTTGGCGGTCTGATCACCAGGGCGAATACCCGGAATGAAAGCACCTGAACGCTTCAGATTATCGGCCGTCTCTTTCGGGTTAAACATCAACGCTGTATAAAAGAAACAGAAAAAGATAATCGCCCCAGCATACATCATCACATAAACCGGTTGGCCAGGAGACAACATGGTTGCCACATCTTGCAGCCAGCTCACACCGCCGCCTTCCGCTGTGCCACCGAACCAGCCCGCCAGGGTGGCCGGGAACAGGATAATCGCCGAGGCGAAAATCGGTGGAATCACACCGGCCATATTTATCTTCAGCGGAAGGTGACTGGATTGCGCCGCGTACAGCTTTCTGCCCTGTTGGCGTTTGGCGTAATGGACGGTAATCCGTCGTTGTCCGCGTTCCATGAAAATCACAAAGGCAATCACCGCCAGAACCAATATAAACAACAACAATATAAACGCATGGCTCAATTCGCCCGTGCGTCCCAGCTCCAGAGTTGAACCCAGGGCCTGTGGCAAACCAGCGACGATACCTGCAAATATTATAAGTGATATACCATTACCGATACCACGTTCGGTTATCTGTTCACCCAGCCACATCAGGAACATGGTGCCTGTCACCAGGGTCACTACCGTGGTCAAATAAAAGGTGTTCTGATCAATGGTCACCAATCCTGGTTGACGATACAGTGCCACAGCCACACCCAGCGCCTGGAAGGTTGCCAGACCCAGGGTGGCATAACGTGTGTATTGCGTAATCTTGCGCTTGCCCGCGGCACCCTCTTTACTCAACTGCTCAAGTTTGGGGTGAACCTTGGTCAGCAACTGGATAATAATCGAAGCCGAGATATACGGCATGATACCCAGTGCAAACAGCGATAAACGTCCCAACGCACCACCACCGAACATGTTAAACATGTCGAGGATCGTACCGCGCTGTTGTTCAAACATCTGCGCCAGCGTTGAGGGATCAATCCCCGGTACGGTGATGAATGAACCGATCCGGAAAACCAGCAGAGCACCGATGACAAAAAAGATGCGTTGACGTAGTTCGGTAAATCGACCACCTGCCATCGCCTTTGACATGGCTGCACTAGAGGTTCCCATTACTTATCAGTCCTCGATCTTGCCGCCAGCAGCTTCAATGGCTTCGCGGGCACCCTTGGTAACCTTGATTCCTTTCAAAGTCACTTTCTTTTCCAGCTTGCCTGCGGCCATGACTTTCGCACGCTTGATGTTTTTGCTAATTAGATTCGCGGCCTGCAGCGCGGCAATATCGATCACATCGACATCCAGCTTGTTCAGTTCATGCAATCGAATCTCGGCCGTCACACGCGCCAGACGGGAAGTGAAACCGACTTTAGGCAACCTGCGCTGCAAAGGCATCTGACCACCTTCGAAACCGACCTTATGGAAACCACCAGCACGGGATTTCTGACCTTTATGACCACGCCCTGCCGTCTTGCCAAGACCTGAACCAATACCACGTCCAACGCGCTTGGCATTGGTTTTGGTACCTGCAGCAGGTTTCAATGTATTCAGGTACATGCTTAGTTCTCCTCAACCTTTACCATATAGGAGACCTTATTGATCATGCCGCGCACTGATGGGGTATCTTCTACCTCAACGGTGTGGTGCATACGACGCAGACCCAAGCCGGTCACACAGGCTTTGTGAGAAGCGAGTCGACCGTGCATACTGCGGACCAAAGTCACCTTGACTGTTTTTTTGCTTGCCATGGTTCTATTCCGTAATCTCTTTTACTGACTTACCGCGCTTGGCGGCGACATCTTCCGGTGAAGACATAGCTGCCAGGCCTTTAATTGTTGCGTTCACAACGTTGATCGGGTTGTTACTGCCGATACACTTGGCCAGCACGTTGTGAATACCCAATACATCGAATACTGCACGCATCGGCCCCCCGGCGATAACACCTGTACCTTCAGAGGCAGGTTGCATATGCACCTTGGCAGCGCCATGTTCAGCGGTGATCGGATATTGCAGGGTACCGTTGACAATAGAAACATCTTTCATGTTCTTGCGGGCATTTTCCATCGCCTTTTGGATGGCGATTGGCACTTCTCGCGCCTTGCCACGACCGAAGCCGACCTTACCATTACCATCACCGACAACGGTCAATGCGGAAAAACCAAAGATTCGGCCACCTTTTACTACCTTGGCGACGCGTCGAATCCCTACCAGACGTTCCTGTAAACCATCTGCACTTTGTGTATCTTCAAAACCTGCCATATCGAAACCTTTTTAAAATTCCAGTCCAGCTTCACGCGCAGCATCAGCCAATGCCTTGACGCGACCATGATATTTAAAACCTGAACGATCAAATGCGACCTGCGTGATACCTGCGGCCTTAGCCTTTTCGGCAATGAGCTTACCTACCTGTGTGGCCGCGTCGACATTACCGGTGTACTTGACATCTTTTTTGACATCGGCCTGTACGGTTGAAGCAGATGCCAATACGCTGTCACAATCAGGCCCAATCACCTGGGCATAGATATGCTTCGGTGTACGGAAAATACACAGGCGATGCATACCCAGCTCACGAATTTTGGCCCGGCTGCGACGTGCGCGACGAATACGAGATGTTTTCTTATCCATTGCCAATACCCTTTATTTCTTCTTCGCTTCTTTACGGACGATATGCTCATCCGAGTATTTAACACCCTTGCCCTTGTATGGTTCAGGTGGACGGTAGGCGCGAATTTCCGCAGCGACCTGTCCAACCTTCTGTTTATCCATACCCTTGACGACGATTTGTGTCTGGCTGGGGGTTTCAACGGAAATGCCTTCCGGTAATTCATAGTTAACCGGGTGTGAAAAACCCAGCGTCAGGTTCAGGACCTTGCCCTGCGCCTGGGCACGATAACCGACCCCGACCAGCTCCAGTTTCTTCTCAAAACCTTCGCTCACACCTGTGATCAAATTGCGAAGGACGGCGCGAGCCGTACCGGACTGGGCGACGGCACCCATTTGTTCTGCACGTGGTTTGAAAACCAGTGTGTTTTCCTGTTGCTGAACTTCAACCAGCGGATGTACGTGGTGATCCATTGTACCCTTTGAGCCNTTCACGCTAACGTGCTGCTCATTAATNCTCACCTGTACCCCTGACGGGATTGAAATTGGCGTAATTCTGGCCATGATATNGTTCCTTTACTGCACGTAACACAGCACCTCACCGCCATGACCCGCTTTGCGTGCAGCACGCTCAGTCATCACACCGGCAGAGGTGGAAATAATTGCAATACCCAAACCACCCATTACTTTGGGAAGTTCATCTTTGTTCTTATATATACGCAAACCCGGACGGCTCACACGGCTAACCTTCTCGATTACCGGCTTACCTTCATAATACTTCAGCTCAACACTCAAAGCAGGTTTTGCATCTTCTTGCTTGGCAAAATCAGCAATAAAACCTTCGTCTTTCAGAACCTGGGCAATGGCCTGTTTCTGTTTTGAATAAGGCATTACTACCTCTGTCTTGCCTGCAGCCAGCCCGTTACGAATACGGGTCAACATGTCGGCGATCGGGTCAGTCATCATAATCCTGAATCTCCTGTCTCTAACTCTCGGCCTTACCAGCTAGCTTTGTGCAGGCCAGGTACATCACCGCGCATGGCGGCTTCACGTAATTTGTTTCGGCACAGACCGAACTTGCGGTATACCGCATGTGGTCGACCTGTCTGACGACAGCGTCTCTGTACACGCGAAGGACTGGCATCGCGCGGCAGTTTTTGCAGCTTTTCCTGCGCCGCCATCCGATCTTCATAACTTGCGTTTGGATCCTTAATAGCTGTTTTTAATGCAACACGCTTTGCAGCATATTTTTTTACAGTCTTGATGCGCTTCTTTTCGCGCTCAATCATTGAAACCTTTGCCATGCCGGTGCTCCTATTTACTGCCTTTTAAAGGAAAGTTGAACGCTGCTAGCAGTGCACGCCCTTCCTCATCTGTCTTAGCGGTCGTGGTGATCGTAATATCCATACCGCGCAGGGCATCGATCTTGTCATAATCAATTTCAGGGAAAATGATTTGCTCACGCACACCCATGCTGTAGTTGCCACGGCCGTCGAATGATTTTGGATTCAGGCCACGAAAATCTCGAATACGTGGAATCGCGATACTGATCAGGCGATCCATAAATTCGTACATACGCTGACTACGCAAGGTCACCTTGCAGCCGATTGGCCAGCCTTCACGGACCTTGAAGCCGGCGACCGATTTACGTGCATTACAAACAACCGGTTTCTGACCTGATATTTTGATCATATCAGAAACGGCGTGTTCCATAACCTTTTTATCAGCAATCGCTTCACCAACACCCATATTCAGAGTGATCTTGGTGATACGTGGAACTTCCATCACGCTATTGTAGCCAAACTTGTCCATCAACTGCTTAACCACAGTATCTTTGTAAACTTGTTGTAACCTTGCCATGACTATTACCTGTTTTACTCTACTGGATTAGGCGTCCAGCACTTCACCATTTGATTTGAAATAACGGACCTTGCGGCCATCTTCCAGCTGTTTAATGCCAATCCGATCCGCCTTGCCTGTTGCTGAATTAACCAGCGCAACATTGGAAATGTGGATTGGCATTTCTTTTTCAATAATGCCGCCAGGTACACCCGCATTTGGGTTCCCTTTCTGATGCTTCTTCGCAACATTGATGTTCTCAACGAGCACACGATCGTCTTCGTCAATCACACGAACCACTTGTCCCGTCTTACCCTTGTCTTTACCGGTAAGTACCATGACATCATCGCCTTTCTTAATCTTTTTCATCTTTCTGTCTCCGCCNTATAACACTTCAGGCGCTAATGAAATAATTTTCATAAAATTTTCTGTACGCAGTTCNCGCGTTACCGGCCCAAAGATACGGGTNCCGATAGGTTGCAACTGGGTATTCAGTAANACTGCTGCATTGCCATCNAAACGAATCAGGGAACCGTCCTGGCGACGCACNCCTTTACGGGTGCGGACAACAACTGCATTATAAACATCACCTTTTTTTACACGGCCGCGCGGNATCGCTTCCTTAACACTGACCTTAATGATGTCACCGATGCCAGCATAACGACGCTTGGAACCGCCCAAAACCTTAATACACTGCACACGACGGGCACCGCTGTTGTCGGCTACGTCTAATATTGACTGCATCTGAATCATGACTGACTCCGTGAATCCTTAAATTTCTATAAAACTTAAGCCACTGTGGCTCGTTCAACAACTTCAACCAGCATCCAGTTCTTGGACTTGGACATGGGACGACATTCCTTGATAGTAACGGTATCGCCTTCGCCACACTGGTTAGTTTCATCATGCGCATGCAGCTTGGTGGAACGACGAATGTATTTCCCATATAAAGGATGTTTTACACGGCGCTCAACCAGAACCGTAATACTCTTGTCCATCTTGTTGCTGACAACCTTACCCATCAGCGTACGTTCGACTTTTTGCTCGCTCATTGTGCTTTACCTGCTTTTTCGTTCAGGAGTGTCTTAATTCGTGCTATCCCACGACGCACTTCTTTCATCTGATGNGGNCGGGACAATTGTCCTGAGCCATTTTGCATGCGCAGGTTAAACTGCTCACGCAGCAGNGCCAGCAACTCACNGTTGAGATCATCAACACTCTTTTCACGTAATTCACTTGCTTTCATTACAGTACCGTCCGGGTTACGAAGGTAGTTGCGATCGGNAGTTTCGCTGCNGCAAGATTAAATGCCTCGCGCGCGATTTCTTCCGAAACCCCTTCCATTTCATACAGCATACGACCTGGCTGAATCTGGGCGACCCAGTATTCAACATTACCCTTACCTTTACCCTGACGAACTTCAAGAGGTTTCTGGGTAATAGGCTTATCGGGGAAAATCCGAATCCATATTTTACCGCCACGTTTAATGTGACGTGTCATGGCACGACGAGCCGCTTCAATCTGACGAGCCGTAATACGACCACGGCCGGTAGCCTTTAGGCCATATTCACCGAAGCTGACCTTGCTACCACGAACAGCCAGTCCGCGATTGCGACCTTTCTGCTGTTTACGAAATTTTGTACGTTTTGGTTGCAACATTGCTCAACAATCCTCTTAGCTCGCAGCCTTGGCTGGAACTGCTTCTTCCTCTTCCTGAAGACCGATAACCTCGCCCTTGAAGATCCAGACCTTGACACCAATGATGCCGTAAGTCGTAGCCGCTTCAGCGAAACCATAATCGATATCAGCACGCAGGGTGTGCAAGGGCACACGGCCTTCGCGATACCATTCGGTACGTGCGATTTCAGCGCCATTCAAACGTCCGGCGACATTTACCCGAATACCCTGGGCACCGAGACGCATGGTGTTACCAACGGCACGTTTCATGGCGCGGCGAAACATAATACGACGTTCCAGCTGCTGAGCGATGCCTTCAGCAACCAGCTGCGCATCCAGTTCAGGCTTACGAATTTCCTCGATGTTGATGTGCACCTTGGGCAGGGCCATCATACGAGTCACTTCTTTACGCAGACGCTCGATGTCTTCACCTTTTTTGCCGATGACCAGACCAGGACGTGCAGTATTGATAGTGATATTGGCACTACCGGCAGTCCGCTCGATCTGAATGCGGCTAACAGAAGCCTGTGACAATCTCTTTTTCAGATAGCCACGAACCTTCATGTCCTCATTGAGGAAATTCGCATAATCACGACTCTCGGCAAACCACTTGGACGTCCAGTCCTTCACGATGCCAAGGCGCATACCTATTGGATGTACTTTCTGACCCATGCCAATCTCTCTCTTACTTTTCGCCAACCAGCACAGTAATGTGGCTGGTACGTTTTATAATATGGTTTACACGGCCTTTCGCACGTGCGCGCCAGCGACGCATAGTCGGACCCTGATCGATAAAGATCGTTTTCACTTTCAGTTCATCGATATCCGCGCCTTCATTATGTTCTGCATTGGCAATAGCCGACTCCAGAACCTTCTTGATAATATCAGCGGCCTTTTTGGTACTGAAACTCAGCACTTCCAAGGCGCGCTCGACAGGCAAACCACGAACCTGATCTGCTACCAAGCGGCATTTCTGAGGTGAAATACGCGCATGTTTTAACTTTGCTGCAACTTCCATCTTCTTGGTACCTTTTACTTGGCCTTCTTGTCGGCCACATGACCTCGATAGGTGCGTGTTGGTGCAAATTCACCCAGCTTGTGGCCAATCATATTTTCAGAAACCAGAACCGGCACATGCTGACGTCCGTTATGGACCGCAATCGTCAAGCCAATCATATCCGGTATGATCATCGAACGACGCGACCAGGTTTTGATCGGCTTCTTGCTCCGGCTTTCCTGTGCTACCTGCACCTTCTTTATCAGATGCAAGTCGATAAATGGACCTTTTTTAATCGAACGTGGCACGGCTTTACTCTCTATTCAGTTCAAATTACTTTTTGTTACGACGACGTACGATCAGCTTATCGGTACGCTTGTTCGAACGTGTCTTGTAACCCTTGGTTGGCGTACCCCATGGTGAGACGGGATGACGACCACCGGAGGTACGACCTTCACCACCACCATGCGGGTGATCTACCGGGTTCATGGCAACACCACGAACGGTCGGACGTACACCACGCCAGCGTGTGGCACCGGCTTTACCCAGTTTACGCAGACTGTGTTCAGAATTACTCACTTCACCAATCGTCGCGCGGCATTCGGACAGGATTTTACGCATTTCACCAGAACGCAAGCGCAGGGTTGCATAAGAGCCTTCACGGGCAACCAGCTGGGCGGCTGTGCCGGCGCTGCGGGCAATCTGTGCACCCTTGCCGGGACGCATTTCAATACAGTGAACCTGGGTACCCACCGGGATATTGCGCAGCGGCAGGCAGTTACCCTGTTTAATCGGGGCAAATTTACCAGAGATTATTTCATCACCCGCCTGCAGATTCTTGGGCGCGATGATATACCTACGCTCGCCGTCTGTATACTTAATCAGTGCAATATGGGCACTGCGGTTCGGATCGTATTCCAGCCGTTCTACCTGACCTGGAATATCATCCTTGTTACGCTTAAAGTCGATTATACGGTAGTGTTGTTTATGTCCACCACCCTTGTGACGCGTTGTAATACGACCTTGGTTATTACGACCACCTGTCTTGGATTTTTTCTCCAGCAGTGGCGCATAGGGTTCACCCTTATGCAGACCTTCGGTCGTCGGTCTGACCACAAAACGGCGGCCAGGTGATGTTGGTTTTGCTTTAACTAATGCCATGATCTTCTTCCGTCAACTCGTTATTCTGCGCCCAGGAAATTAATATCCTGACCTGCTTCGAGACGAACATATGCCTTTTTCCAGCTCTTGCGTTTGCCAAACTTTTGCCCGGAACGCTTAACCTTACCGCGAACGTTGCTGACCGTGACATTGTCAACTTTTACGTCAAACAACATTTCGACGGCCTTTTTAATCTCTGGCTTGGTCGCATCAGGCATTACCTTGAACACGATCTGGTTGGCCTGTTCGGCGGCCATGGTCGTCTTTTCGGAGACATGAGGGCCAAGCAGTACTTTCATTAAGCGTTCATCACTCATGCCAGGGCCCCCTCAATTTGTTTCAGTGCTGACACCGTTATCAGCACCTTGTCAAAGCGAACCAGGCTAACCGGGTCAACGACACCGGCTTCGCACAAACCCACTTTGTACAGGTTACGTGCAGCGAGAAGCAGGTTTTCGTTCATCTTTTCAGCCACGATGAGCACGTTGTCCAGCCCCAACGCCTTCAGCTGTTCAACCAGCATCTTGGTCTTTGGCTGCTCCAGACTGAAATCATCCAGTACTATCAGACGATCCTGGCGCGCCAGCTCCGACATAATCGAACGCATACCGGCTCGATACATCTTGCGATTAACCTTTTGTGACCAGTCCTGAGGCTTGGCCGCAAAGGTGACACCACCGGTACGCCACAATGGGCTACGGATGGTACCGGCACGGGCACGACCTGAACCTTTCTGGTTCCAGGGCTTGGAACCACCACCACGTACTTGCGAACGGGTCTTCTGTGCGCGTGTACCTGAACGGCCACCGGCCAGATAGGCAGTTACCACCTGATGTACCAGGCCTTCGTTAAAATCTGCAGCGAAGGACACATCGGAAAGCTCAACGGTCTTCTTTGATGCCTTGCCTGTTGCTGTTGTTAAATTCAGTTCCATCACTCGACCTCTTAGCGTGCTTTTACTGCCGGACTAACAATCACATTGCCGCCCTTGGCTCCAGGCACTGCACCCTTGACCAGCAGTAGGTTACGTTCTGCATCAACCCGCACCACCACAAGGTTTTGCGTAGTTGTCTTGACGTTACCCATGTGACCAGCCATTTTTTTGCCTTTAAATACTCGACCAGGCGTCTGGTTTTGACCAATTGAACCCGGCGCCCGGTGAGACAATGAGTTACCGTGGGTCGCATCCTGCATACTGAAGTTGTGACGCTTCACACCACCGGCAAAACCTTTACCGATACTGGTGCCGCAGACGTCAATCTTCTGCCCGGCTTCAAACATATCCACTTTAATTTCACCGCCAGCAGCCAGCTCTTCGCCTTCTCCGACCTCAAGACGGAATTCCCATAAACCACGACCTGCTTCAACACCGGCCTTGGCAAAATGACCTGCCATCGGTTTGCTGACACGGCTGGCCCGACGGGTACCCGTCGTGATCTGCACTGCGCGGTAGCCATCTGTCTCAAGACTCTTTAATTGAGTAATGCGATTCGGCTCAACCTCAATCACGGTAACCGGCAATGAGGCACCTTCGTCAGTGAAGACGCGAGTCATGCCAGCTTTTCGACCTACTATACCGATTGTCATCGTTATCTCCAGAAGAGTGGTGACTAAATAATAATTTAGTTACCAGCTCCTTTACTTATTGCAACTTAATCTGAACATCCACACCGGCGGCCAGATCCAATTTCATCAATGCATCTACTGTTTTATCCGTAGGATTGACAATATCCATCAAACGTTTGTGTGTGCGAATTTCATATTGATCACGCGCGTCCTTATTAACGTGCGGGGAAACCAATATGGTAAACCGCTCCATCTTGGTCGGCAGCGGGATCGGACCCTTAACCTGCGCACCGGTGCGCTTGGCGGTTTCTACGATCTCTTTAGCCGACTGATCAATCAAACGATGATCAAAAGCCTTGAGGCGAATACGAATGTTCTGATTCTTAGCCATATCTATCTCAATTACTCAATAATCTTCGCAACAACGCCGGCGCCAACCGTACGGCCACCCTCACGAATCGCAAAGCGTAAACCATCTTCCATCGCAATCGGCGCGATCAACGATACGGTCATCTGGACGTTGTCACCCGGCATCACCATTTCGGTACCGGCCGGTAAATCACAGGCCCCGGTCACGTCCGTGGTCCGGAAGTAGAACTGGGGACGATAGCCATTAAAGAAGGGCGTATGTCGACCACCTTCGTCTTTGCCCAGAATGTAGACTTCGGCTTCAAACTTGGTGTGCGGCTTGATGGAACCCGGCTTACACAACACCTGGCCACGTTCGACTTCTTCACGCTTGGTGCCACGCAGTAGTACACCCACGTTGTCTCCCGCCTGACCGCTGTCCAGCAGCTTGCGGAACATTTCAACACCGGTAACGGTGGTCTTGGTGGTG
>JGI24023J19991_10001582_pt1 | contig 17253 bp, 16 predicted proteins | sample Cruoilmetagenom1_FD_19991 | JGI IMG/M metagenome (IMG submission 19991) | reverse complement strand
GTTTTGACATTAGAAGGAACACCGTTACATACTTTTAACGATTATCTGGCCTTAGCAACTGTTTCTGTTGGAAAAAGTATATCAAAAGATATTGATGCCGTTCAACTTGTTGTGAATTCTTTAGATGAACTGATTAAAATAGAGCGTAATATTTTAGATAAGTCTGATGACGCTAATGATGAAGGAACCAATTCTTTAATGAGTGACTTTATAGCAGAACAAGAAAAAACTGTTTGGATGATGAAGGCCTGGTTGGGGTAGAGGTTAAATATTGGAAGACTGAAAGAAAGAAGAAAATTAAATATGCTTCAAACTTCGGTCTTCTAGCTTCCTACTTAGATCATTATCACCACCTTCGTTTTTCATTGAGTTCGGCCTCTTCTTTCACATATTCTTCAACCGGAGTTACTTTTAAAAAAGAAGGATGTTGTTCAATAGCGAATTGTAATTGTTCAACTATTTTTTCAACTGAGTCATTCTCATAATCAATTTCCAATGGCTTTTTGATTACCATAGATTGTAATACACCTCGTTTTTTTAGATTTAATCCTTTTTTATCATATGCCCTTCTAAAACCGTCAATTACAATTGGAATTACAATTGGTTTATTTTTTTTAATTATATGTGCTGTACCTCTTCTAATTGGTTTAAAAGGGGTTGTGGTTCCTTGCGGGAAGGTTATCAACCATCCATTATCCAAAGCTTTACTAATATTACTTACATCAGACATTTTAACCTGCCTGTTTACATCTTCACCCTTACTTCTCCATGTACGTTGGATAGAAACTGAGCCTACATATGATAGAATTTTTGGCAATAATCCCGATTTCATAGTTTCGGAAGCAGCAACATAATAAATATTCAATTTGGGTTGCCATAAATATCCTACATTCTTAATAGAATCTACTCTCCCTTTTAAAGAAGCATTAAACACATGTATCATAGCAACAACATCAGCAAAATACGTTTGATGATTTGAGACAAATAAAACACCAGTTTCTGGTAAATCTCTAATTATTTCAGAACCTTCAATGTGTAATTTGTTGAAACTTTGATAACGTTGATGCGTTACTATGGCGAAAATCCTTATTAAAAACTTTTTAATAAAAAATGCATTACCAAAAGGGTCTTGCTTAAATAACTTCATAAAAGATTAGTAGGTTAGGGTAAGCAAACTTACAAAAAGATAGCTATTATAAAGATTTTAGCAAGTCTTTAATTTCGCTTAACATCATAGCTGTAGCTCCCCATACTGTGTAATTATTTAGTTTAAAGCAGGGTACATCAATATTTTGCATATAAGAGGTGGTCAAGTTTTTGCTAGTTAAAGAGTTTTCATCTAATATATCTGCAAGTGATATTTCTATTAGTTTTTCAACTTCTTCATTCGGATTAAAAATTGGGGTACTTTCAAGTATACCCATAAAAGGTGTAACCCAAAAATTACTCGGAGGTATATATGTTTTTGTTAATTTTCTTACTAATATGATTTCATTTTTCGAAACACCAATCTCTTCTTCCGTTTCTCGTAACGCAGTAAATTGAAGATCAGTATCGTTCTTTTCTTTTTTACCACCGGGGAAGCTAATTTGTGCCGAATGAACTCCATTATAACTCGCTCTAAGCATTAACAGTACTTTAGTGTCATAAGCCATATCTGGATAAAATATCGCTAATACTGCTGATTCTCTTGGGTTTTGAGATTCAATGTCTTCTAAAGAATACTTTTTTCTAAGTTCAGGTGCCATCTTAAATTGAGATGTTAATCCGCCTAAAGGCAGTTCCTTAATTTTAGAAATTTGTGTTAAAAAGAAGTTGAAATCCATTAAATATTTTAATTTTACTCCCGAGTCTGCGGAATACAAAATTATAACTTAAAAAAATAAGAACCGAATTTAAGCTTCCCATAATTATGAATAGATTTAAAAAGATAATCTTAAGTATATTGGTAATTTTGGCCATTATTATTGTCGCAGCAACAACCATAATTCCTAAAGATTTAGACGAGAAGTATAATACGGTAACTTTAAATGGGCCTCATCAGGTATCAACAGAAGCTAAAGAATTATATAATTCTCTTGAATTTATTTCAGATATGCATTGTGATGCCTTATTGTGGAAAAGAGATTTATTAAAAAGAAATAATCAAGGTTCGGTTGATATTCCAAGAATGTTAGCAGCCAAAATGACGCTTCAGGCATTTACTATAGTTACGAAGGCACCAAAGAAAATGAATTTTGATAATAATACGGATGAAACGGATGCCATTACTATTCCTTTTATATTGCAAAAAAGACCTTTTAATTCTTGGTTTAATCTCACGGGAAGAGCTTTGGCACAATGTAAGGCATTATTTCAATTTGAAAAGGATTCTGAAGGTAAATTCAGAGTTATAGAATCATCTACAGATCTAAAAATTTATTTATCCGACAAGAAAATAAACAATGAGATTACTGCCGGATTTTTGGGAATAGAAGGAATGCATGCTTTGAGTGGAGAATTAGAAAATGTAGATAAATTATACGAAGCTGGGGTTAGAATGATGGCACCGGTTCACTTTTTTGATAATAAATTAGGTGGTTCAGCACATGGCGTTTCGAAAGAAGGGTTAACTGATTTTGGGAAGCTGGTCATAAAAAAAATGCAAGAAAGGGATATGATCGTTGATGTTGCACATAGTTCACCGAAACTATTGAATGATATTTTTGAGATATCGACCAAACCTGTTGTAAGTTCCCATACCGGAGTTCAAGGTACTTGTAGTACAGTTAGGAATTTATCCGATAAACATCTAAAGAAAATTGCAGCTTCGGGTGGATTGATCAGTATTGCCATGTTTAAGCCGGCAACTTGTGACAGTACAGTTGCTTCTACTGTAAAAGCAATAAAGTATTGTATTGATCTTGTCGGAGCCGATTATGTAGCTTTAGGTTCAGATTTTGACGGCGCCATTGAGATTCATACTGATGTAACAGGATTGCCTTTATATGTTGAAGAGATGTTGAAAATAGGAATTTCAAAACAAGATATCCGAAAAGTTATGGGTGAAAATGTTAAGCGTTTTATGTTAAAAAATTTACCAAAAAATTAGAAAGGTTTGTTCATAACAAACGTCTATTGAAAATAATAACAAATTGTGAGGTTAATCATAGTCGAAACCTAACTTATACCAAAAATTAATAAATGAAAATAGGAATAGTATGTTATCCTACCTTTGGTGGTAGCGGCGTTGTAGCTACCGAATTAGGTATTGCATTAGGAGAAAAAGGTCACGAAGTACATTTTATAACTTCTAAGCAACCTGTACGGTTAAATTTTTTAACAAAGAATGTTCATTTTCATGAAGTTTTTGTAGAAGAATATCCGTTGTTTCATTTCCAGCCTTATGAGTTGGCTTTATCAAGTAAACTTGTTGCAATAGTAGAACGTTACTCACTTGATATTTTACATGTGCATTATGCTATACCACATGCCTATGCGGCCTATATGGCAAAACAAATGTTAAAAGAAAAAGGTATAGATATTCCAATTGTCACAACTTTACATGGTACTGATATTACCTTAGTTGGAAGTCATCCATTCTACAAACCGGCAGTAGAATTTAGTATCAATAATTCTGATGTGGTTACAGCTGTATCTGAAAGCTTACGAAACGATACTATACGTTTATTTGATATTAAAAAGGAAATAGAAGTTATTTATAATTTTATTGATTTTGATAAGTATCCTAGTATTGATGATGTTGACTGTGAAAGGGTTACTTTAGCTAAGGAAAACGAAAAAATTATAGTACACGTAAGTAACTTTAGACCTGTAAAAAGAATAATGGATGTGATTACTGTTTTTGCTAAAATTCAAAAAGAGATACCATCAAAATTGTTAATGGTAGGTGACGGTCCTGAACGTGAAGCTGCAGATTTACTGGCAAAAAAATTAGGAGTTAGAGATAATATATTATTCTTAGGTAACAGCAATGAAGTAAATAAAATATTATGTTATGCCGATTTGTTTTTGCTGCCATCAGAAACTGAAAGCTTCGGATTGGCAGCATTAGAAGCTATGGCAGCCAAAACACCTGTGATATCTTCAAATTCGGGAGGTTTGTCAGAAGTAAATATACATTCAGTTACCGGGTTTACTAGTAATGTTGGTGACACTGACGATATGGCGAAAAACGCCATTTATTTGTTGAAGGATGAAGAGCGATTACTTGAATTTAAAATAAAAGCACAGGAATTTGCTAAACAATTCTCAATCGATAATATTTTACCTTTATATGAGAAAGTATATAGAGCCGTTAAAGTAGGTTGTTGTTAATTATTATAATAATCTAATCCTTCTATAACTAATTCGGTAGGAGCCGTGGCGTTTATGATAAAATCTGAAATATCCTTCAATAAAATATACATTACAGAACCATTCATGTTCTTTTTATCATGTTTCATTAGCTCTAATATCTCTGAATAATGTTCTTGGGTTATAATTGTTTTTCCAAAAGTTTTATGTACATAATCTTTTAAGGATGTTAGTTCAACCGTGGGAAAGTTATGTAGTTTCTGTGAAAGGTATGCTTCTATAACCATCCCAATTGCAATTGCTTCGCCATGGGTTAAATTATCCAATGAACTATGCTCTAAAAAATACGATTCTATAGCATGTCCAACGGTATGTCCGAAGTTTAATACTTTGCGTAAATTTTCTTCTTTTGGATCTTGTAAGACCACATTATTTTTTATTTCAATTGAACGATAAATAATATTATCTAATTCTCTAATAATCTTCCAGTTATCAGATTTTATATCATTTAATAGTTTAAGATTAAAAGTCAATCCGTATTTAATAATTTCTGCCACACCTGAACACATTTCTCGTTCTGAAAGTGTTGCTAAATAATTAGTATCTATTAAGACCAATTCAGGATTTGAAAATACACCAATTAAGTTTTTTAAATTATCTAAATCTACACCAGTTTTACTACCAACTGAAGCATCAACCATACTTAATAAAGTAGTGGGAATATTTATAAATTTAATACCTCTTTTAAAAGTAGCTGCCACAAAGCCTCCCAGATCAGTAACCATACCACCACCAAGATTTATCAATATACTTTTTCTATCAGCTCCTAAATCTGTGAGTCTTTTCCAAACATCAACACAGGTTGAAATATTTTTATAGATCTCTCCTGCATTAATTTTGATTACTTTAATCTCTTTTTTATAAGAGCATTTATCAATAAATTGAGCATAGCAATACTTAAAGGTATTTTCATCAACCAAGACAAAAACTGATGATATTTCATCGTTATCCAGATAATTATTCAATTGTAGATATGCATCTTTATCAAAATGAATAGTATAATTTGTTGATTGAATGGAATTCATGAACTATTTAGTATTAGTAATTATTATTCGCGAATTTATTGAAAAAATAGTTGGCTTAGCTATCTTTGTAGAGAGAAATAATTAGAAAGTTTTAATATTGTTATACCCATGAATAAAATTTTTGATAATACTGAGATCGCTTTTTCCTTAAAATCAGATGCTGAGTTGGATAGAGCCTATTATTTGTTTGAAATGATAAAGCGTGAACCACTCGTTAAAATTGGTACTGCAGTAACCAAATTTGCATTGAAAACGCATTTACCTGTTGAAGGAATTATCAGAGCTACTGTCTTCGACCATTTTTGTGGAGGAGTTACTGAAAGTGATTGTATGCCTACCATAGAAAAAATGTACACAAAAAATGTACATTCAGTGTTAGATTATTCAGCTGAAGGTAAAGAGGCCGAAGAACAATTTGATTTAGCTATGGAAAAAACTCTAAATACTATTAAGTTTGGGAAAGAAAAAAGCAGTCTTCCATTCGCTGTATTTAAACCAACAGGATTTGGTAGATTTGATATGTATCAAAAAGTTTCCGAAGGTGAAAATTTAGATGCTCAGGAAGAAAAAGAATGGGCACGCGTAAAGGATCGATATGAAAAAGTGAGTAAAGCGGCATATGATGCAGATGTTCCTTTATTAATAGATGCTGAAGAAACCTGGATGCAGGATTCAGCAGACGATCTAATAGAAGGGATGATGAGAAAGTACAATAAGACCAAGGTCATTGTATTTGGAACGTTACAATTGTATCGTTGGGATAGATTAGAATATCTTAAAAAATTACATCAACGAGCGAAAGAACAAGGATTTAAGGTTGGAATGAAGTTAGTACGTGGTGCTTATATGGAAAAGGAAAGAGAGCGTGCGGAAGAGAAAGGTTATAAAGACCCGATCTGTGTTGATAAGAAAGCGACAGATAAAATGTTTAATGATGTTATGATGTATATGTTTGAAAACATAGGTGATATGGCAATATTCTCAGGAACTCACAATGAAAAAAGCTCATATTTATTAATGGATCTTATTGCGAATTCAAGTTTAGCTAAAGATGATGATCGAATTTGGTTTGGGCAGCTATACGGAATGAGCGATCATATAAGTTTTAATTTAGCCAAAGAAGGGTACAATGTTGCAAAATACTTACCTTTCGGGCCGGTGCGAGATGTTATGCCCTATTTAATAAGACGTGCTGAAGAAAATACTTCAGTAGCAGGACAAACCAGCAGGGAATTGAGTTTGTTAAAAACTGAAAGAGAGCGTAGAAAACTATAATGACGACAGTAGAAGAAATAAAAATACTCCTTGAAAAGAATAAAAGGCGGTTAATAGCAGAATTAAATCAAAGTAAAGAGTTGGTTATTTTGCTGAAAAAATCAACCTATAAAAAATTAACAGAAGAAGAAAAGGAAAGAGTTAAAGCACAATTAATAGATATATTAAAGGGTATACCCGCTTTCGCGGTATTTATGTTACCGGGTGGGATCCTTTTATTACCTTTATTAATTAAGTTAATTCCAGAGATTTTACCTAGTTCTTTTAGAGAAGACCCTCCTGTTACAGATGACCCTAAAAGTTAGTAAAATTTATTTTGTACTTATTTCTTTTTACCGCTTCTCATCATTAAAATTAGCCATATAGCTAATCCTACAAAAACTAGAAACATAAAGATGCCGGCGGCTATTCCCATGGTCCAATCTACCAGGGGTATAATCATTTTTATCATAGTGAATATTTTATATATCTTAACAAAGGAAGTTATATTGATATTATAATAATATGACTTTTATCATTTTAAGTACTTTATGTTATCAATGTTACTAAGATATTCTATTTTTTACTTTTTAATCGCATCAGCTATCCCTTTAGTATCGGCAAACTGTTGAAAATTAGTAATTTTCCCATCTTTTAAACTCCAAAGATGTGCCATTTGTAAATTGATGACAGCTCCATTTTTTTTGTATTTAGCTTGATAGCGACCGGTTACTAAAATCTTATTATTAGCCATTTCATTATAATTGAGACCTGTAAGGTTCCAATATTCCCATTCCTCTCCAATACGACCAAAAACACCTTTTACTATTGCATCAAATCCTATATAAGGATTGCCATCAGCAAGCGGAAAATTTTCAGCTTCGTTCCATACTACGTTTGTATCCATAACTGCACCTATTGCCGGAATATCACCTTTTACAAAATCGTCATATATTTTTTGAATGATCGACATATTCTCAGGAGAAGATACGATACCTAATTGTTGCATAAAAGCCATATTATCCATAAAATCCTGTTCCTGAGCAATTTTGCCTTCAATCATTTTTGCCAAAGTAGTACCATCTATATCCACGCGTTTATTAGTTGCAGGGATGCCAAAAAAATCACCCGTATGTTTCCCTTTAAAATTCCAGTGTTTTACCAGTTTATCATCCTGACCAAAAAGATCAACAATAGAGAATTCAATATCTGAGAATCCTGTAAGGAAGTTTGAATAATAATCTTTAACGTTTTCAATTCCAACTACATTTTCAGGACTCATAACGAGTGTTATATTTTTATCGAAATTATCCTCGTTAAATAAGTCTAATTTCTCGTTATTAATAATTTCATCCCAGGTATTTGAATACATTTTTACATTGGTTGCTAACTGTTTATTTTTAGTATTGCATGATGATAGGCATACAACGATAAAAAGGAATAAAATTTGAAATAGTTTTTTCATAATATTTAGATTGATTTTTTAATAGTTTTATTTTAATGAATTTTTGATTCTTTTTGTGCACGTGGTCCATCACAATCGGCTATCTCAAAAGATTCAAGAACTCCTTTTCTAATGGGTTCTACCACATTATTGAGTTCTTCTAATCCAAAACCTAAACCGGCGATAGTTCGTAGAGGACGACTCCCTGTAGGGTGTTCAATTAGTTTTTCAAAAGTTTTTACAACAATCATTGGGTCTGTTGGTGCATTTTCATCTTCGAAGGCTGCACGAACTTGATTTTCAAAATGCTGACTGAATTCTGCTACATGCTGGTAGGCTGAAGCTATTTCAGCATTTCCGGCAGGAATTATTGTTTCGAAGAAATTTGTAGCGAAAGGTCCGGGTTCAACGATTACAACATCAATTCCTAATGGAGCCAACTCATATCTTAAAGCTTCACTCAGTCCTTCCAAACCCCATTTACTTGCATGATAGATACCAAACCCCGGTACTGAACAGCGTCCTGCTATGGAACTTACTTGAATGATCAATCCCGATTTTTGGGCACGCATTTTAGGGAGTACTGCTTTCGCAGCACGAAAAGTACCCACAATATTCAAATCTAATTGAGCGAGACAGTCAGTTGAGGAGAAAGCTTCTATAGGTCCTCCAAATCCACGTCCTGCATTATTGATAAGAACATCAACTTCTGGTATCTTTGCTATGGCGGCATTTACACTATCATCAGATGTAACATCCATTTCAATAACCTCTATTTTAAGGTTATTCAATGTTGCAAATAGCTTTAAATCTGATGACGCTTTTAAATTTTTGTCATTTGAGTTTCTCATGGTTGCATATACATGATGCCCTTTTTCTGCTAGGTATTTGGCTGCGTCAAAACCGAATCCCGAACTACTCCCCGTAATTAATATTTTTTTCATGCTATAATTTTTTTAAGGTTAATGTTTAATACAATTAATTTTCATTTACTTTTTTATTTTGACTGATGGAACTAAGTTGATACCAAAATGTCGTATTAATTATGATTGATCAACTTATTTTATTGACACCCACTTTTATGGATGTATTTACGGGTAAATCCTTATGTAAAGGAGGATTAAGTAATAATCCGTCAACTGCATTAATATCTTGATTTATTACAATATCGTTTTGTGGTGTATATGGACTTGATCCATATTTATTATAAGGTTCAATATTTAGATATATTTCATCACAAAGTTTAGGTTCAAAATAGAATTGACTCGTTAATTGCTCTTTTTTGTCTACTAGTATTTTGAAATGAATATGTGGAGCTCTTCCGTCATACCACCCTGGGAAAATTGTATTGAATTCAACAATACCTTCAGCGTTTGCTTGTTGTGCTCCTCTTAAAAATCGAGCTTTAGTCAGAGGTTTTACATTAGCTTCACCAGTTCCTGCAACCTGCATAGCTTTCCAGGGATCATGTGAAATATCTTCAGGATAACCACTGTAAACTCCTTCTGCATCGCAGTGCCAAATCTCTGCAATGGCTCCTTCGATAGGAGTACAGTCTGGAAATCTAACGATCTGCATTTTTAAGTTCATTTGCTTACCTTTTCTATCTTCAATAACATTAGCCCTAATAGGTGAAGAAATAAAAAACGGACCTTCTGTTTGTGATGAGGTTAATACACAAATTTCATCATTCATTTTCGGTGCCAATGACATGACAAGTCCTTTGTTATCTATTCTACGAATAAACCACCGTAGAATACTATTTTTTGCTATCCAAGCAATAATAGCACCTATTCCTATAATAGAAAATGTTGTTAAAATGAATTTTCTCCTTGTTGTCTTTGCCATCTTCGTTAGTTTATTAAAATGTTCATATTAGGTTTTCAAAACTCTCAGTTTTTTTGATCATCTAATTGCTAAATTCAATCAAAAATGAACAATTACAGGTAGTTTGGCGGTTGTTATCTTTGTAGTCCAAATAAGTAATTATCAATATCGATAACCATTTAGTTTTTTGAATAAGAACTTATAATTTAAATAGATTCTTAAAAATATAACCGCCCATAATACCTAATATAAAGTATTTATTCAGCTACTTCCACCGGAGTAGCTTCTTTAAGTAAAGCCATTTCTCTATTCATTTCTGTACCATCAAAATAAATATGCTCTTTCGTTATTTTGCCATCAGTGAATTGAACAGCTAAATGAACAGGTACTGATATTTTCTTTTTATTGGTAGCAATTTCACCAGTCCATTGTGCCCAATAATATACCCATGTTTCCTTTTCTTTATCCAGAACCATTTCCATGTATTCATCCTTCTTTTCAAAACCATAAGATGAAAAGGCTGCTGCAGCCTCTTTAAGCTCATTTAATCTTGTGTCAACATTTACTGAATTTTTAGAATTCACATATATTTTTGCTGTATCTGCAAAATGACCTTTCCAAACATCCCAATCGCCACTTTCATAAGCTGAGATGCCAGCTTTAAGGGTGTTTATTTCAGAAGATTCTGAAAAATAGCGTTGTTCTTGTTTTTGACATGCGGTGACTAGTATCAAAGCAAGTCCTAGTAAAATTAGTTTTTTCATAATATTAAATTTAAAGTTAAAAACCTGCCAGATTATCTAGAATATGACAGGTCCAAAGATTGGGTTGGTTTATTTTTTAGGAGAATATGCTAATTTTGGCCTCATACGTCCTTTATATTCTTCCATACGTGTAGCATATTTCATAACCTTATCAAATGTTTCAAAACGCTCAGGACCTAAAAGGTCATCATTTGTCTTACTTCTTTTAGCAGAATCAATTTCATCTTTAGAAGATAATGTAACTAAATAATAACTTTCGGAGGTACCAAAGCCACTACGATATACACGATAATGAGAATTAGAGCCCTTGCTCGAAAACATTTCTTTAATAGCTTTCATCCCTTCTTTTATTTTTTTTCTATTTTCTGGAGTATAATAGATGTAGATATAGTTACGGTAGTCCATTCCTTCTTGAACTTGTTTAATTCCGTTTGGCATATAAGTAAGCTCCTCATCAAGAATGACAACATAATCGGTGTGAGAATCATAACAAGCATCAAATCTGTCAAACATGTCACCGAACTTATCACCCATTTGTTTTGCCATATCTGTGAATGGTCGTTTAGCAATATCTTCAAATTTTTCCATAGGTGTAACAAATAAGAATTTAAAATCTGAAGTCATTGAAGTTATCCAGCTTGTTTGTGGTTGATACTGTTCGCAGGCATCTCGAAATTCTTTTGAAATTTTTTCATACTCACCAATCATAGAAGGTCTTACATTATCTTGATGGACCAAATAGATTTTGTTTTGTGCTTTAGAAATTATTGGCATTATCATTAACATGCATACCAATACTAATGTGATTTTTAAAGTTTTCATTTTGTTTAATTATAGTTTACTGTTATTTATTAATTTTGGTTATTGATCGAATTATTTAACTAAGTTTTATTCAGTGACCGGTGGAATTAGGGAATGACCTAATTGCTGTAAAAAATCTAATTCATTATAATACACGTCTTCTTGATACATTTTTCCCTCATCATTAAAGTACAAATGTGACAGTCCACTTATTTTTACCTTTTTACTGGTCGCTGTTTCTTCGGCAAATAACCCTGTGTTTGTACCCATAAAAGTAAAATGTATAAATACCTCTCCGTTTACTATATAACTCTTTTCATTAGTAATTTGTAGATCAGGAAAACCTCTATAGAATATGTTCATTGCAGCTTTTAACTCTTCTAAATTTGACGCCACTGTTATACCATTGATACGTCTAACATAATTTTCTGTTAAAATATCATTGAGCACAGTTTCATCTTTTTTGTTAAGATAGGAATCGATAAAAGTTGTTATTTTTCCCTCTATTATTTTTTCCTTTATTTGTTTATCTGATTGCTTATCAGTTTGAGGAGTATTATTACAAGAAACCACAGACAGTAAAATGACTATGAATAAAAAATATTGGGTTTTCATAATAACAGACCAATTACATTATCTGATAACTAAATAATTAGTATTCAATTAGAAAAACAAATAGCTTAGGACGAAGAGAGTTATTTATTGTCCGAAAGTGTTTATTTATTTATCAAGAGATTATTGATAATTTAATTTGTAACTTGGTAATCGTAAAATATTATTAATTAGGTATTTATACCGATGTTTAAAATTAAATTAAAGGCTAAAATTTTTGTCANAATTCTTTTGTTGAGCGCCATTATTTGCGAAGGACAAGAAGTTGACGCAACCCAAACAACACCNTATCAAAAGGTATTTGTTGATACAGATAATTTTGGTGCCTCTTATTTAAATAAATTAGAATCATCGCTTACTAATTTAGAAAAAGACTCAGTATATTATGATATCTTAAATGATCTTTCCTATTACTGGCATACGCGTAATTTAAATACTGCATTAGAATTTACCAAGAAAGGATTAATGCTTACTTCTGCTAATAAAGATACGCTGTGGGAGGGAAGGTTTCAAATAACTGAAGGTGCAATTCTTTTGCGAAAAGAAAAATTGGACAGCGCATTTTTGGTATTGGAGCAGGCGAAATCAAAAGTATTAGAAAAAGATCTACCTTTTTTAAATACGCAGTTGGGATATGTATTTGAAAGAAGAGGGCAAATAGATAAAGCAGCTGATTATGTTTTAATATCGCTTGATCTGGGTGAAAAACTAGAAGATAAGAAAGCGATAGCTCTTGCTTATAGTGACTTAAGTAACCTCTTTTGGAAACAATCAAAATACGAGAAAGGATTAGAATATGGACTTAGATCAATCGCTATTTTTGAAGAACGCGGAATTCATGATCTCGATTATGATTTTACTTTATATGTAGTAGGGAACAATTATTTGGCTTTAAAAGAATATGAAAACGCATTAAAGTATTACGAACAGGCTATTATAATNGGTGAACGTTATGGGTTTTATAACAATTTAAGTGATGTTTATATCTCATTAATAGATCTTAACGCGTATTTAGGAAAGTATGATATAGCAGCAAAAGCTGGTGAAAATGCTGTTAGATATGCTGAATTACTTGAAAACGAATTTATGATCATGAGGTCATGGTTATCCTTAGGAAAGCTGAATAATCTGCAAGGTAAATACAGTGTGGCGATTAAAAATTTACAAAAATGTTTAACTGTGGCTACTGAAGATTTTGGTGATGAATTTTATTTAAGCCAAGCTTATGAAGCGTTGGGAAGGGCATATGCAGGAAATCATAATTATCAGGAGGCATATGTGGCATTTGCAAAATACGATAAATTAAAAAAGGAAATTTTTACAGCAGAAGCCGATCAACGTATTTCATTGTTGATGACTGAGTTTGAGGTTGCTCAAAAGGAAAGTACCATCAAGATTCAAGTAGCAAAATTAAAACAACAACAATTCTCGCAAACATTGTTTATAATTATTGCTGGCTTGCTATTTTTATTATTATTACTCATTTATATAGCTTATCAAAATATTAGAAAGAAAAGAATACTACTTCAACAACAAAACTTAGAGAAAGAATTTTTGTTAAAAGAAATTCATCATCGTGTTAAAAATAACCTTGGAATTGTATCTAGCTTATTAGCCTTACAATCAGCACAATTGAAGGATAAAAAAGTTAAAAATATTATGCAAGAAATTGAGAATAGGATTTACTCAATGAGTATGATCCATCAACGCTTGTACCAAGGAAAGAATTTAGCGGCAATTGAAATGAAAGAATATTTTATCAATTTAGGAAGGCACGTAATAGATTCTTTTGGCGCTGAAGATCGTGTAAGCTTAGATTATATTATAGATTCAATAGAACTTGATGTAGATTCTGCAATTCCTTTAGGGCTTATTGTTAATGAGCTTTTAACTAATGCTTTAAAGCATGCTTTTCCTGTCAATAAAAATGGAAAAATAAAGATTAGTTTAAGAAAAATAAATGACCTTACTCTTGAGCTGGAAGTAGTAGATAACGGTGTTGGAAAATCTATTAATGATCATGAAGGTTTTGGTACTCAGCTTATAAAATTATTGATTCAGCAGTTAGATGGTAAAATAATCCACAAAACAACTGAAGGAACAAATGTTTCTTTTGAATTTAAAATTCAAGAAGCTGCATAATTTTTAAACTGTCTGTAATCTATTCAACAATTCACCTCTTAATGATTTACTAAGTGGAATTGCTTTTTTAGTAATAACAACATGACTACCGGCAACTTCATCAACATGTGATAGATTGACAACATACGAACGATGAATACGAACAAAATGTTCAGGAGGTAATTTTTCATCAATATCTTTAAGCGTCATCACTAACAAACATTCTCTTTCTTTTGAAAAGATGCGGCAATAATTACGCTCAGCTTCAATATAATAAATATCCTTTATGAATATTTTAACCATTTTTTCATTTCGTTTTACAAATATACAATCACTTAGTACAAATGGAGAAACGCATTTATCATCATTACTCTCTTTTTGACTATTGTTTTTCATCATGCGACTGACTGTAAGTTCAATAGCACGTTGTAGATCTAATTTTTTAAAAGGTTTGGAAATAAAAGCGTATGGTTTTGTAGCTTTTGCTCTGTTAAAATGAACATTATCTACACTGGCAGTAAGATAAATTATGGGAATTTCATATTCCTTTTGTATAAGTTGAACAGTTTCGATACCATCAAGATTGCCTTTCAATTGGATATCCATCAAAATAATATCAGGTTTATTTTCTTTGATGTGAAGCATGGCCTCTTCTCCTCTAACTGCAATACCTGTAACTTCATAACCCAAATTACTTAGCTGTAAAGAAATATTTGCAGCAATAATCATTTCATCTTCTACAATGAAAATTTTTACAGGGGAAACCATTATTGTAAGTTTAGTTAAGTTGAATTAGATCATAAAGTTACACTTTATTTTTTATTGTCATAAAAATAGCGTTCCACAGCGTTGATTATAAATTAAAACCATTACTTTTGCGCCTTCAAAATCATAAGGATGCAATCTATTAGAAATATAGCTATCATAGCACACGTTGATCATGGTAAAACTACCTTGGTTGATAAAATTATTGATCAAGCAAAAATATTAGACGATCGTAAGGAACGCACAGATTTATTATTAGATAGTAACGATCTAGAACGAGAACGTGGTATTACTATTCTTTCAAAAAATGTATCTATAAATTACCATAACGTAAAGATCAATGTAATCGATACTCCTGGTCATGCCGATTTTGGTGGTGAAGTAGANCGTGTATTAAAAATGGCTGATGGCGTTTTATTATTGGTTGATGCTTTTGAAGGACCAATGCCTCAAACAAGATTTGTACTAGGTAAAGCATTAGAGTTAGGTCTAACACCTATTGTTGTTGTTAATAAAGTTGATAAGGAAAATTGTACACCAGATCTCGTTCATGAAAAAGTGTTCGATTTGATGTTCGCCTTAGATGCAACTGAAGATCAATTAGACTTCGCAACTATATATGGATCTGCAAAAAATGGATGGATGAGTACTGACTGGCAACAGCCAACTGATAATATTATTCCGTTATTAGATGCAATTTTAGAAAATATTCCAGAAGCACCTTATAGAGATGGGACACCTCAAATGCAAATTACTTCATTAGATTTTTCAGCTTTTACTGGACGAATAGCTATTGGTAGAGTTTTTAGAGGAGATCTTGAAGAAGGTAAAGAATATATGCTTTGTAAAGCTGATGGCTTGACTAAAAAGGTTAGAATAAAAGAATTGCATGTTTTTGAAGGCATGGGAAAGGCAAAAGTTTCAAAAGTTAGAAGTGGAGATATTTGCGCTATAACAGGTATTGAAGGTTTTGAAATTGGGGATACCATTGCAGACATAGAGAATCCGGAAGCATTGCCTAGAATAGAAGTAGATCAGCCTACGATGAGTATGTTATTTACTATTAATAATTCTCCATTTTTTGGTAAAGAAGGAAAGTTCGTTACTTCTCGTCATTTACGTGATCGTTTATTTAAAGAGACAGAAAAAAACTTAGCACTTCGTGTTGAAGAAACTGATTCTGAAGATAAATTTAATGTGTATGGTAGAGGTATTTTGCATTTATCTGTACTCATTGAAACTATGCGTAGAGAAGGGTATGAATTACAAGTTGGGAGACCTAAAGTGATATTCAAAGACATTGATGGTCAAAAATGTGAACCTTATGAAACAATGGTTGTTGATGTACCTGAAGCTTCATCAAGTAAAGTTATTAACTTGGTAACTTTACGTAAAGGTGATTTGTTAGTTATGGAACCTAAAGGAGATTTACAACATTTAGAATTTGATATTCCATCCAGAGGATTGATCGGATTACGAAATAGATTGCTAACTGCAACTTCTGGTGAAGCTATTATTAATCACCGTCTTCGCGGATATGATACTTTTAAGGGTGAATTTAATGATGTAATCAACGGTGCAATTGTTTCTTCTGAAGCAGGAAAAGCCACCGCTTATGCTATTGATAGATTACAAGATAGAGGGAAATTTTTTATTGATGCCAATCAAGAAATTTATAAAGGACAAGTTGTCGGAGAGAATAGCCGTCAAGATGATATGGGTGTAAATCTAATAAAAGGAAAAAAATTATCTAATGTACGTAGCTCCGGTGCTGATGAAGCGGCCAAAATATTTCCCAAAGTTGAATTTTCTTTAGAAGAATGTATGGAATATATTAAAGATGATGAATATCTTGAAGTAACACCGTTAAATTTACGGATGCGTAAAATTAATTTTAGGTAGTTAGTCTTAATTAACTAACATGGAAATACTATATTATAAATGGATGCTGATTGAGATCAGTATCCATTTTTTTGTTTAAAAATTTTAAAGTACTTATTTTATTTGTTTTAGGCTATTCGGGGTTGTGAAAGGTAGATTTGTTGTCACCCTAAGTTTGTTGAATTATTCGTTTGATCACCAGGAATTTAAATCTATTATAAATTTAGACTGACTAAAATTGTGGTAAGCATTGTCTTGATTTTTTAATTGTTAATACGCTTATTTAATTTCATTATAAACAGTAAGTTATGTAACTTAAGTTACTGATAATATATAAATTAGGTATTGTTTTTGCTATTGTATTTGAATAATATAAAACAGAAATATCATGAATTTTTTAAAG
>JGI24023J19991_10001580_pt1 | contig 17259 bp, 17 predicted proteins | sample Cruoilmetagenom1_FD_19991 | JGI IMG/M metagenome (IMG submission 19991) | reverse complement strand
GTATGAACGATACTTTTAAACAACATGGCGCATTTAGCTGGTCTGAATTATTAGTCGATGACGTTGATTCGGCTATTGAGTTCTACACTGATGTGATCGGATGGGGAATTGAAGAGATGGAAATGCCACAAGGCAAATATTATATTATCAAATCTGACGATATACCGATTGGCGGAATAATGAAAAAACCGGAGGGTATCGAGCAGATGCCGGATGCCTGGGGAACCTATATTACAGTTAACGATGTCGATGAAACGCTTGCAAAAGCGGAGATAGCCGGAGGCAAAGCTGTTTACCCGCCTATGGATGTGCCGGGCGTCGGTCGCATGTGTGCGATAACAGATAGAGGAGGAGCTATGGTCTCAATTATTACTTATGAGAAGAAAGAGGATGAATAAACAGGAATTGGGCTGATAACGATGATTCAGCACATGGCCTGTATCGTATCGCAAAAATGCACCACATTGTGTTGCAGCTAAGCAATGCGACAGCAGCGAGCAAGATCTCTCACATTCATTCGGAATGACAGCATTGCTGTCATTACCCCCTGGCTTCATTCAACATCCCTTTGCTGACGATAAACTCGACAATCTGCTCCACACCGATTCTCTCCTTGAGATTGGTGAATACCCATGGCCGCTGTGGACGCATGCGGTTGGTATCCGCCTCCATCACTTCAAGTGAAGCGCCTACGTAAGGCGCCAGGTCGATTTTATTGATCACCAGCAGGTCGGAGCGGGTGATTCCCGGGCCTCCCTTGCGTGGGATTTTTTCTCCTTCAGAAACATCGATGACATAGATCGTCAGATCGGCCAGTTCCGGACTGAATGTCGCAGCTAGATTGTCGCCGCCGCTTTCGATGAAGACAAGATCAAGATCAGGAAACATCAGTTGCAGATCCTCGATGGCTGCAAGATTCATCGATGCATCTTCACGTATTGCCGTGTGCGGGCATCCGCCTGTTTCAACGCCGATGATACGCCTCTGTTCCAACGCCTGGCTGCGAATCAGGAACTCTGCATCTTCCCGAGTGTAGATGTCGTTGGTGACAACGGCCAGCTCATAGGTTTCACGCATGCGTTTGCACAGCGCATCCAGCAATGCGGTTTTACCTGATCCGACTGGTCCGCCGATACCGACGCGTAATGGAGATGTGGGCATTATGCTTCCTTGGAGATGTGTTGATTTAGAGGGAGTGGCGGGTCATGAGCGGAACAGCCGCGTGTACTGGGTTTCGTGCCTGCTGCTGATAATGGCCAATGCCGGGTTGGATGCGCCGATCATATCATCCGCGATCTCCAGGCTGCTTGCCACCACATCAGGTATATTCTCCGCGATGGTATACAGCAGTTGCTGACCCCGGGTCTGTCCCAATGGGATGATCTTGACAGCGGCAAGCACCAGGTTTTCGAGCCAGCTCCAGACATAGCCATATGCGGCATCCCGATAGTTGATGGCCCAGCCGATGGATGCAGTTGCAAATGCGGCTGCCTGGCATGAAGCCAGTATCGGCTGCCACTGTTTCGCATGGGGAACATCCAGTGCGATCAGCAGGCTTGCAAGTGCTCTGCCGCGATTGATCTCCTCCTGGCGAAGTTCAGAAGTCTCCCGGCTTGCAAGCAGGAATTGCGACCATTTCTCGAGCGCAGCCCCGTCACCAGCTTCTGCAGCATCATATAGCCGCTGCAGTACAGGCAGGTCAAGTTTGGCAATCGACGTCAGCATCTGGTCTTCAAGCCATCGCTGCAGTGTATCGTCAGAGTTGATCCAGCCGCATTCGACGGCATACTCGATACCCTGCGAATAGGTGAAAGAGCCGATCGGCAGTGACGGGCTGATCAGCTGCATCAATTTCAGCAGTGATGTATTCATCTCAATGGTGGTGAGCGTGCGCTTCGGCATGCCCATAGTCGCCATAGGCGCCCGGTTCTGGTTCAAAAGGGGCCTGCTCGACTGTAACGCTGAGTTCCAGGCCCCTGACCAGGTCATCGAGGACATGGTCGTGCTGGTAGCGCACCAGGCCGCTCTCGATCTGCAGCAGAACATGACGGTTGCCAAGGTGATAGCAGGCGCGCGCGAGCATCAGCGGATCGTCACAGCGTACGCTCGAGACTGTTTCCGGCGCAGCCTTGATCTCGACAAGATGGCCATTATCGGATGCGATCAGGTCGCCGTTATGCAGCACTGTACCGCGCGGCAGAAACAGGCCGGCCTCCGAGCCGTCGTCAAGGGTGACTTTCAAGCGGCTCTTGTTACGTGAATCGAGCGGCAGGGTGAGCGACCCTGTTGCGCTGCCTGTTTCTACTTTGTGTATCAGCTTCAGCATGTGTATCTCAGAACAGAAAATAGCGCTGCGCCATCGGCAGCACATCCGCTGGTTCGCAGCTCAGCAGTTCGCCATCGGCTCTGACCTGGTAGGTTTGCGGGTCGACTTCGATGTGCGGCTGGTAATCATTCAGCAGCATGTCCGCCTTGGTGATGGATCGACAGTTGGCAACCTTGCCGATGAGGCTCTTCAGTTGCAGCTGCTCATGCACGCCTGCATCGAATCCCGCCTGCGACAGGAAAGTCATTGTGGTCGCGTGACGCGCACCACCCAGTGCGCCGAACATCGGGCGGTAATGCACCGGCTGCGGAGTGGGAATGGATGCATTCGGATCGCCCATCGGGGCGGCGATGATCATGCCGCCCTTGATGATCATGCTCGGTTTTGTGGCGAAAAATGCAGGCTTCCACAGCACCAGGTCAGCCAGCTTGCCAACCTCGATCGAGCCGACTTCATGGGAGATGCCGTGGCTGATGGCCGGATTGATGGTGTACTTGGCAATATAACGCCTGGCCCTGAAGTTGTCGTGTTCGGCAGGATCAGCAGCCAGACTGCCGCGCTGCACCTTCATTTTGTGCGCTGTCTGCCAGGTGCGGCAAATCACTTCACCAACGCGGCCCATGGCCTGCGAGTCGGATGCAATCATCGAGAATGCGCCGAGGTCATGCAGTATATCCTCGGCGGCAATGGTTTCGCGGCGTATGCGTGACTCGGCAAAAGCGACATCCTCGGCGATGCCCGGGTCGAGGTGGTGGCACACCATCAGCATATCCAGATGCTCATCGACAGTGTTGACTGTATAGGGGCGTGTCGGATTCGTCGATGAAGGCAAAATGTTGGCNTGTCCGCATGCCTTGATGATGTCCGGCGCGTGTCCGCCGCCTGCNCCCTCGGTGTGATAGGTGTGAATGGTGCGGCCCTTCATNGCTGCAAGCGTCTGCTCGACAAAGCCGGACTCGTTGAGTGTATCCGTATGGATCGCCACCTGTACATCCATCTCATCGGCGACACCGAGGCAGCAGTCGATAGCGGCCGGCGTCGTTCCCCAGTCTTCGTGAAGCTTCAGTCCGATGGCTCCGGCGCTGACCTGTTCATGCAAAGCTTTTGGCAGACTCGCATTGCCCTTGCCGAGATAGCCGAGGTTCATCGGCAGGCTGTCAGCCGCCTGCAGCATCCTGTGGATATTCCAGGGGCCGGGTGTGCAGGTGGTGGCGTTGGTGCCGGTCGCAGGACCGGTACCGCCGCCCAGCATGGTTGTCACACCTGACGTCAACGCCTCTTCAATTTGCTGCGGAGAGATGAAATGGATATGGGAATCGATGCCGCCGGCGGTCACGATTTGTCCCTCTGCTGCAATCGCCTCTGTCGCAGGGCCGATAACGATATCGACGCCTTGCTGGGTATCTGGATTACCGGCCTTGCCGATGCCGCTGATGCGCCCATTCTTGATGCCGATATCCGCCTTGACGACGCCCCAGTGGTCGAGGATCAGTGCATTGGTGATCACCACGTCGACCACTTCGGAAGATTCACGCTGGCACTGCCCCATGCCGTCGCGAATCACCTTGCCACCGCCGAATTTGACCTCGTCGCCGTAGATGGTGTGGTCCTTTTCAACCTGGATGAAGAGTTCAGAATCGGCGAGGCGGACGCGATCGCCTGTTGTGGGGCCATACATTTCGGCATAGGCTTTTCTGCTAATTTTCGCCATTTCAACTCTCCCCTTCAAGTGGTCCCATGACGAGACCGTTGAAGCCGTATATCTTGCGATCACCAGAATAGGCCACCAGTTCCACTTCCCGGCTTTGCCCCGGTTCGAAGCGCACGGCCGTACCAGCAGGAATGTTCAGGCGGAAGCCCCGGCTGGTGCTGCGATTGAATTCCAGTGCAGGATTGGTTTCGAAAAAATGGTAATGGGAGCCAACCTGTATCGGCCTGTCGCCGGTGTTGGCGACCGATACAGTCAGCGTTTCGCGACCCGCATTGAGTTCAATATCACCGTCGGCAGTCAGTATTTCACCTGGAATCATAGTGTTACCTCTAAATTTCGTAACTTCTCAATAAGTCCGTGCATTATTTGAATCTGCGCAGGGTTGGGGCAGCCTTACAGGGACGCGTGAATACATCTCTGTAAGCTCTGATAAAACGTCCCTGTTTTATACAGCCCTGAAAGGCAACTCCCAACCCCGCTTTCCTGCAACTCCTAAACAATCGGGTCGTGGACTGTAACCAGTTTGGTGCCATCCGGAAATGTCGCTTCCACCTGCACGTCGTGAATCATTTCGGCAATACCCTCCATGACATCATCGCGCGTCAGCAGCGTGCGTCCGTAATCCATCAGCTCGGCGACTGTTTTACCTTCGCGTGCACCCTCTACGATCTCTGCGCTGATCAGCGCCATTGCTTCCGGATAGTTCAACTTGAGGCCTTTGGCTTTGCGTCGTTCAGCCACAAGCGCCGCTGTAAACAGCAGCAGCTTGTCTTTTTCACGTGGAGTCAGTTCCATGGTCAGTTCCTCAGTGGTTTGTTCATGTGTTGTTTCTCAATAACACCGTGCATTGCTTCATATGAGGCGTAGGGGGGATAAGCGACAGCGCATCCACCATGATATTGGCGCAATGGTGGATGCGGCAAAAAAACGCCTTATCCCCCCTACAATTTTTCATGTCGTTGCATTCCGATTGAATTTGCATCATGTCGCCCAGATGCGGGGTAGGGTCGCTGGACGCTGTGCCAACAGTGGGCGAATCGCTTGCCAGATGCGGATAAAGCGTTTGCGCGCATCTTCGCTGCTGCCGCCAAGATAACGGCACACCAGTATATCTGAAACCAGGGTGGCTCCGATATCAGGGCTGGAGCTCGCGGCAATGGCATCTCTTGCTGCATCGAGTACTTCGCTGTCCGCCGCCGAGGCGATCAGCGTTGCAGTCACCGGCTCCCCGCGCAGTGTTGCTTTTCCATAGAGGGAGTTTTCGCCATCGATGACGAGCCGGTCGATCAGCAATGGGACGCCGTCGCGTTTCACGACGGTATTCGACATCAGGCGGCCATAGTCGAATCGTTCACCGATCACGGGCCGCCCCAGGCAATGCATCTCCCAGCCAATGTAGTTTGCGTCATCGCTAAGGTTGATCTCGGTGAGCATGTCAACCCGTGCGCCTGGAAAGAAAATGTTTTCCTGCGGTAGCCATTCGAGGCAGCCACTGTTTAGATGAAACCGCTGGGTCTGGAATGCGGTCGGGCCGCTGCTGCGATAGAATTTTGCGGCGCCGGGTGTGGTGATCAGTGCATGAGATTGAGGATGGGTCGTCACCTGAACTTCAAGACGGTCACCTCCGGCAATGCCGCCAGGTGGATGCAGCAGGTAGAGATGACAAACATCATCCTCCGGATAAAAGCTGCGCTGTACAGTGAGAGGGCCGTACTGGCGCTTATCGGCGAGCACGGTGCGTTCATTGCGACGCGAAAAGCCGAGCTCGATCGAAGCTTGCCAGCCTGTCTCGGACAGGCTCCCGGCATGCTGCACTTCGGCAGATGCCATATCAATCCCGCGGCTGCTTCCTGGCTTTTGCGAAGATGCGCTTTACAGGTTTTGCCAGCAGCAGTGCCGAAATCAGCAGGGCGCCCAACAGCAACAGATGCTCCACTGAGTGAATGGGCGCAGCGGAATGACTGAGATGCGCCTGTGCCTGGCCTGCCGTAGCCAGCAGCAGACAGAATGCCGTGATTTTTTTCATAGTGGTCTAGAATCCCTGGGTCGGTAAAATATTTACAAATGAGTCAAATTGTTTCTTTTATGCCTCGTCAGTCTGAGACCTGGTCTCGCTAGACTGTGAGATATTTCTGTATGGTCGCTTCATCGAGTTCGTCGATGACTCCGTTCGCGACCTGCCGTCCACGCTCAAGAATAGAGAAGTGGTCCGCAACCTTGCGGGCAAACGGCAACTTCTGCTCTACCAGTAAAACTGTAAGCCCGGTTTCGCGGTTCAATGTACTAATAATATCACCGATCTCCTGCACCACGTTAGGTTGGATTCCCTCGGTCGGCTCATCGAGAATCAACAGTTTCGGATCAATCACCAGCGCCCGCCCTATGGCAAGCTGCTGCTGCTGTCCTCCTGACAAATCACCGCCGCGACGCGCCAGCATATCCTTGAGTACAGGGAAGAGTTCGAATATGAATTCTGGAATCGTTTTGCTGTTGTCTTTGCGTACAGGCAGGCCGATTTCCAGATTCTCCCTGACACTCAGCAACGGGAAAATCTGGCGCCCCTGCGGTACATAGCCAATACCGAGTTCAGCGCGCTTCTCCGCAATCACCCTTGAGATATCTTCACCCTGGTAGAGAATTCGCCCGGATTTGATCGGCAGCAGTCCCATGATGGCCTGCAACAGGGTGGTTTTGCCAACGCCATTTCTTCCCATGATGACCGTACAGGCGCCCTTGGAGACCTGCATCTGCAGATCCCACAGGGTGTGGCTTTCACCGTAAAACTGGTTCACTGCTTCTATCTGCAACATTTCATTCATTCTCCCAGATAGACTTCGATGACGCGCTGGTCGTTCTGCACTTCGTCCATGGAGCCTTCCGCCAGTACACTTCCCTGGTGCAGCACGGTTACCTTGCGGGCTATCGAACGCACGAAGTCCATGTCGTGTTCGACCACCACAACCGAATGTTTGCCGGCCAGCGAGGTCAGCAGTTCGGCAGTGCGATCCATCTCCTGATGTGTCATGCCGGCAACAGGTTCGTCAACCAGCAGCAGATGCGGCTCCTGCACCAGCAGCATGCCAATTTCCAGCCACTGTTTCTGTCCATGGGAGAGTGAACCGGCGTGCATATTGCGCTGCTGTTTTAAGCCGATCAGCTGCAGTGTCTCATCAATAAAATCATGCTGATGCGATGAGAGTTTTGCCAACAATGTGGGCCACACTCTCTTGTCGCACTGCAGCGCCAGTTCGAGATTATCGATAACGCGAAGCTGTTCGAACACCGTGGGTTTTTGGAACTTGCGGCCGATGCCGGCCGTCGCGATCTGTGGCTCGCTGAGTTCCAGCAGGTTGATCAGCGAGCCGAAATAAGCTCGCCCGGAGTCGGGACGCGTCTTGCCGGTGATGATGTCCATCATGGTCGTCTTGCCGGCGCCGTTGGGTCCAATGATGCAGCGCAGTTCACCTGCTTCGATATACATGGTGAGGTCGTTGATCGCCTTGAAGCCGTCAAAGCTGACATTCAGCTCTTCGAGATAGAGAATCGGACCGTGGCTGATATCGAGATCCAGCGTTGACGGCGGCGCCATGAACTTCAGCAGCTGATTGCGCGCCAGGCGTTCCCGGACATTGTGAATGAGTGTCATGCCTGCTTCTCCCGTTGGAACATGCCTGCAATGCCGTGTGGGAGAAACAGCGTGATCAATATGAACATGCCGCCCAGTGCGAACAGCCATGCTTCGGGCATGATGCCGGTGAGCAGCGTTTTCGCATAATTGACCAGCAGTGCGCCGATGACAGCACCATAGAGCGTGTAGCGGCCGCCGATGGCGACCCAGATGACGATCTCAATGGAGTTCAATGGCGAGAATTCACCGGGATTGATGATGCCGACCTGCGGGACGTAGAGTGCTCCGGCAATGCCCGCCAGCACAGCAGAGACAGTGAACACCCACAATTTGAAATACTCGACCCGGTAGCCGATGAAACGGGTTCTATCCTCGGCGTCGCGGATTGCCACAGCCACGCGGCCGAGTTTGGATGAGACTATCCAGCGGCAAACCAGGTAGCCAAATGCCAGTGCAACGGCGGAGGCGATGAACAGGGCGATGCGCGTCGTGTCATCCTGCAGGTTGAAACCCAGGATGTCCTTGAAGTCCGTGAGGCCGTTGTTGCCGCCGAAGCCCATTTCGTTGCGGAAAAAGGCCAGCATCAATGCATAGGTCAGCGCCTGGGTCATGATCGACAGGTAGACGCCTGTAACCCGCGAACGGAATGTCAACCAGCCAAAAATAAACGCCAGCACTCCCGGTATCAGCGCTACCATCAGCATCGCAAACCAGAACATGTCAAAGCCAAGCCAGAACCACGGCAGCTCTTTCCAGTCGAGGAACACCATGAAGTCCGGCAGCAGCGGGTCTCCATAGACGCCGCGGTCGCCGACCTGACGCATCAGGTACATTCCCATCGCATAACCGCCGAGGGCGAAAAATGCGCCGTGGCCGAGACTGAGGATGCCGAGATAGCCCCATACCAGGTCGACGGCAACCGCCAGAAGCGCATAGGTCAGATACTTGCCGAACAGCGTGATGCCATAGGTTGTTACATGAAAAGGACTGCTCTCCGGTACAACCAGGTTCAGCAGTGGAATCAGAATAGTGACGACGCTCAGGAACAGCAGCAGCATCTGGCCGCCGCGGTCGTCTTTCAGGATGCGAAATACGCCCATCTGTCAGCCCTCCGCCGCACGTCCCTTCTGCGGGAACAGGCCGCGGGGACGTTTCTGGATGAAAAGAATGATAAACACCAGGATCAGGATCTTTGCCAGCACCGCGCCGGCCCAGGGCTCCATCACTTTGTTGGCGATACCGAGCGTCATGCCTGCCACCAGGGTTCCCCACAGGTTGCCGACGCCGCCGAAGACCACCACCATGAAAGAGTCGATGGTGTATGACTGGCCAAGATTCGGCCCGACGTTGGTCAGCTGACTGAGCGCCACGCCGGCGATTCCGGCGATTCCGGAGCCCAGGCCGAATGTCAGCGCATCGACACGTTCGGAACGCACCCCCATGGCGCGCGCCATGGCGCGGTTCTGGGCTACCGCGCGCACCTGCAGCCCGAGGGGTGTCTTCTTCAGAATGAAGAACAGCGCGGCGAACACCAGCAGGCAGAAAGCGATGATATAGAGGCGGTTCAGGGTCAGCGAGAGCATGCTGTTGATCTCGATCGAGCCGGACATCCACCCGGGGTTGGTGACCGGAACGTTCTGCGGTGAGATAACCACGCGCACCAGCTGTTGCAAAACCAGGCTGACGCCAAAAGTCGCCAGCAGGGTCTCGAGCGGTCTGCCGTAGAGAAAACGGATTACACCGCGTTCTATCAATACACCTACTCCCCCTGACACCAGAAATGCAAGCGGGATCGACAGCAGCAGCGCAGCGCCCGGACTGTCAGGCAGAATAACCTGCACCAGGTAGGTGGTATAGGCGCCGAGCATGATCAGTTCGCCATGCGCCATATTGATGACGCCCATGACGCCGAAGGTGATGGCCAGGCCAATAGCCGCCAACACCAGTACGGAGCCCAGGCTGATGCCGAAAAACAGCGTCTCCGCGATGCTCGACATCTGACGATTGACTTCGATGGAGTGCAGCGCTTGCTGCGCAGCATCCCTGACGGCCTGATCCTGTTCTCCCTCCATCAGGCTCGTGAGGCTGTTCCATGCCGCCGGGTAGAGGTTGCCGTCGAGTATGCCAACTGCCTGCAGGCGCACTTTATTATCGTCGCTGGAGGTATCAGAGAGCGCGATGCCGAGTTGCATTGCTTGCCGAACGGAGTCGTCATTCTCACTCTTCAGCGCATTTCGCAGTGTTGCAGCACTACCGGTATCGATGGCGCCAAGCATATTGTTGACAGCCGCAAGCCGTTGCTCCGCATCCGGGTTGTTCAGGCTCAACAACGCGATCGCACTGCGCAGCTCTCCGCGCAGGGTGTTGTTGATGCCGACTTTTTTCAATTTGCGTTTTTTCAGCTGGCCGAGATCTTCGCCAGTGAGAATGGCCGTCAGCTGGTAGTTTGAACCCTCTTTTTTCGCAAAAACCAGGTCCTTCTCTTTTTTTCGTATAAAAATTCCGCCATTGAGCATGGCGTCAAGAACTGCGCGTGCCTGCGGATTGCCGCTGACGGCTATTTTTTTGATCGCATCGCTCTTCAGCGCGTAGTTTTTCTGTTTCAACAGTTGCAGCGCAGCATCAAAATCACTTGCCGTATCCGCCTGCAGCGGGTTCACAAAGCTGAGAAACAGGGTAATGATAAAAAAAAGTCGGGTCATATTAAATCAGAGATTGTGTGATTTTCAAAAAGTCATTGTTTTGTTTCAAGTTGGTCGTAGGGGGGGTGACAGCACATCCACCATGTATCTGGCACAATGGTGGATGCGGCAAAAAGACGCCTTATCCCCCCTACAACCTAAAACTTAAAACCTTACTCCATATTCTGTCCGGAGCACTTCGCGGATTTGACATTGTAGTTGCCGCAGGAGAGCGGTGAGCGCCAGTCGGAGATGATATCCCTGGAGCCTTTCAGATAGTCGGACCAGGCGTCGCCTGCAACCAGGCCGGAGGTTTGCCACACGATTTCGAACTGGCCGTCATCCTGGATCTCGCCTATGAGGACAGGCTTGGTTACATGGTGATTTGGCATCATCGCTGAGTAACCGCCTGAGAGGTTGGGAACAGTAACGCCGATGATGGCATCCTGAACAGCGCCCGCTTCGGTTGTGCCTGCTTTTTTGACCGCTTCGACCCACATATTGAAGCCGATGTAGTGTGCTTCCATCGGGTCGTTGGATACGCGCTCGTCGTCTTTTGTGAAAGCCTGCCAGGCTTCGATGAAGCTGTCATTGACCTCGGCCTCAACGCTCATGAAGTAGTTCCAGGCAGCCAGGTGGCCGACTAGCGGCTTGGTGTCGATACCGGAGAGTTCCTCTTCTCCGACGGAGAATGCAATTACAGGAATCTCTTCAGCTGAAACACCCTGGTTGCCAAGCTCCTTGTAAAAAGGGACATTTGCGTCGCCATTGATGGTCGAAACCACGGCGGTCTTCTTGCCGGCGGCGCCGAATTTTTTGATATCCGCAACAATCGTCTGCCAGTCAGAGTGACCGAACGGCGTGTAGTTGACCATGATGTCTTCTGCAGCAACGCCCTTGGCTTTCAGATAGGCTTCGAGGATCTTGTTGGTCGTGCGCGGATAGACATAATCGGTGCCGGCGAGAACCCAGCGTTTGACGCCAAGATCATTCATCAGATAGTCGACAGCGGGAATCGCCTGCTGATTTGGCGCAGCGCCGGTATAGAAAACGTTTTTGGATGACTCTTCACCCTCGTATTGAACCGGATAGAAAAGCAGGCTGTTGAGCTCTTCGAACACGGGCAGTACGGATTTGCGTGATACGGATGTCCAGCAGCCGAATACCGCATCGACCTTCTCTTTCTGGATCAGTTCACGCGCTTTTTCTGCAAACAGTGGCCAGTTGGATGCGGGGTCAACCACGACTGCTTCGAGTTTTTTGCCAAGCAGTCCGCCTTTTTTGTTCTGCTCGTCGATGAGCATCAGCATGGTGTCTTTGAGTGTAGTCTCACTGATGGCCATGGTGCCGGAGAGTGAGTGCAGAATACCGACCTTGATGGTCTCTTCAGCCGCGGCGGCAGTGGTAAACAGCATGCTCGCGACAATGCCTGCGGCGATGATGCTTTGTTTGATGGTGCTTCTCAGCATTTTTTCTCTCCTGATAGGAATGTTTTGAATGTGGGATACGCCAAAACCTCGAGGGTCGGGCATCTCTGATTGCTAAGAAACGCAATAATCATGCCAAAGAAAAATGTTGTGGATTTAACAACAATGATTCCGATTTTAAGAGATGAAGGTGATGCATCAGGATCGTATGCGCACCAACATGGTGCGAAATAGTGCGTGTTGTGCATCTGCGGGGGCGTGAAAACAGCTGTGATCTCGACCAAAGAGAGAAATCTATCTTATTCCCGGATAAGATTTCTCACATGCGTTCGAAATGACAGAGATTTAAATCATAGAAGGACGTCAATAAGCGGAGAGTATTGCGCAAGTGTTCATCCCTGCAGTTCACTCAACGAGAAAATTTCGATCTCTGCTCTCTCGATGTCATCGGGCCAGGGCATCGCGTGGCGGTTCAGCCACAGGGCGTGCAGGCCAAAGTTCCTGGCGGACTCGACATCGCGCAGAGGATCATCGCCGATGTGCAATACCTGGTTCGGATTATTGCCGGTTATCTCTACGACCCGCTCAAAGAGAGCGGGATGAGGCTTGGCATGCCCTGCCTGTTTGGCATTGATACTGTGATGAAAAATCCCTTTCAGCGGCGTCTTTTCGAGTTCGGTGGTGCCGTTAGTTACAGATACCAGCAGGTACTCAGCTTTCAAACGTGTGAGTGCGGGAAGGACATCGGGGTAGGGGTACACCAGGTTGCGGAACTGCTGGAAGTAGTCGACGGCCTGTGCAGCTATCCCCGGGTCGTGGCCAAACTCCAGCAGCAGCTGGCGAAGCTGGGTCTCACGCAGCAGGTTCAGGTCATGAGAGATGGCCGGTTCTGAAATGGCAAGCTGGCGGCGGTGCTCACGCATGCTGTGTATCGTGTGCGCCTCGGTCAACTGCCGGGCGCGTGACTTGAGCCACTGCATCAACTGCTCCTCGGCATGCATGATCGTCTGCATGCAGGGCCACAACGTGTCGTCCAGATCGAAGCTGACTATTTTGATAGTTTTCGGGATCTTGCTCATCTGGAAAGTCGATGCCTCTGGTTGACTTGCTACGCGCTTCGTTCAGAGTACATCAAAAGGGCTCTGCACCGCCAGACCGCCCTTTTTTAACACATGGGTGTAGATCATGGTTGTACTCACATCAGCATGTCCCAACAGCTCCTGAACCAGGCGGATATCCTTTCCAGACTCCAGCAAATGAGTCGCAAAGCAGTGGCGCATGGTGTGGCTGGTAACTCTCTTGTGAATACCTGCTGCCCTTGCACTATTCCTGATGGCTTTCTGCAGGCTGGTTTCATGGATATGATGCCTGCGGGTTAGTCCAGACCTGGGATCTGTCGACAGACGGGTAGCAGGAAAGACGAATTGCCACGCCCACTGCTTCTGCGCGCCATTCAGTTTCCGGGCTAACGCGGGTGGCAGCAAGGCCTCTCCAAAGCCGGCTTTCAGGTCCTCCTGATGGATTGATTTGATCTCCGCAAGATGCGCTGCTAATATCGGTATGAGTTTTTCCGGCAAGGGCACAACCCGATCCTTGCCGCCTTTACCCATTCTGACGTTGATTTGCTGATAGTCGAAATCAACATCCTGGACCCGGAGTCTGACACACTCCATCAATCGCATCCCTGTGCCATACATCAAAGAAGCCATTAGCCGGGAGCGACCGTTCATAATGTCCAGCATCCGCCGTACTTCTTCCTGTGACAATACAGTAGGCAATCTCTTTCGAGTAGAAGCCCTGGTATAAGCGCCAATTGCCTCGGTCTCCTGTCCCAACACCTCACGAAAAAGAAAAATCAATGCATTCAAAGCGAGCTTCTGGGTAGAGACTGAAACTTTGCGAATGACCGCCAAATGCTCCAGATATCCCTTGATTTGAAGATTTCCCAGGGAATCAATATCTGGCCACTGGTGAAATTGAAGAAAGCGGACTATCCACTGCTCATAGGTTTTTTCAGTTCTTACAGCCATCTGTCGCACNCGGATTGTCTTGATAAAGGCAAGATGAAGTTGTGGGTAGTCATTCCTGAATTTACACACCATCGGATTGCTGGTGGGCGCNACGATATCAATCGCATTGCCATCTCTCATTAACGAAGGATGATCAGGCTCAAGATCCCTGGCGAAAGCACGCCATTTAAACCAGTCATACTCTGCAGCCCATTGTGGCTGGACCAACTCACAAAAGAGCANGCGAAGAGCATCAGCGATTTGTCTGAATCGCCACTCTGCTAATCCGGNGAGTCTTCCTTTTGCGTTTAGATATCGATCAATATTATCGGGCAAATGGTCGGCAAGCCGGACATCTTTATGAGCGTCTATATACTTCTGAGTATGCTTGCGATACCATGACTGAGAACGCTTGGGAATGGAGTGTTTTTCAAGTAATGACAGATAGTTGCGCCAGAACCTATCGATAGCGTTCTGATGAGCGTCAGCGTTTTTTTCAGACATCATTAGCCCTCCGTGGCCATTGAGATGAAGCGGTTGAAGATGCCGAAAACCGGCAAATCAAGTCCGAATTATACAGCAACTGTCTAATTCTGTTAACCGGGAAACTGTCTAATTCTATTTACATAGCAACTGTATAATAAAACTGTTAGACGAATAAATATCAAATCCACGGGAGAACAATATGGGAAAAGAAGAAAATTTCATTAAACGTTACAGTAAAGTTCAGTGGTCATTCTTCTGGGCTGGTATAACATTTGGAATTGCTCAAATAATCTATATGATTGGCTTGTGGATTCAAACCGCTAATTCAGGTGGTACTCCTGTTCTTAAACCAATTACTGTGACTACAGACCTAGGAAAAATGTTCCGTGGCATGGAAGTTGGTTTCTACCGTTTGTTTGACCTCTCTGATTATCAGTTATACGGGAAGGCGATTGATGGAGTCGCTTCTACAGGTGGCGCATTCGTTCCCGGTATCGGCTGGCCGATTGTAGGAATGATTATCGGCGGATTTTTAGTCAGCCGAATGGAGAGGGAAAGCCGAGCCTGGGCCTACTATTCACCTAAAGTATTGTGGATCGCATTTTTTGGTGGTGCAATTTTCAGCTATGGAACACGGCTTGCCGGTGGTTGTACACTCAACCATCTAATGGGAGGCATTCCTTTGATGAATGTTCATTCATCTATTACGGTAATATTCATGGCAATGGGAGGTGCAGCAGGCTTTTATGTTCTGGGTCGCGTTGGCATGGCATCATATTTTAAGCATCAGGAAACACGCTCCTATGTTTGCGGTAATGACCCCGGTGAATCCGTAACCTGCCGGTCTGATAAAAAAGGTACAAGTAATCCTCTTTACTGGATTGGGCTGACATTTGCTTTATTCTTTATAGGTATAGCAGTCTATGGCGGCTTCTTTAACCCAGAAAGTCTGCAGCATTTAAAAAATGGTGAGCTAGTCGATTTTAGTAAATCAGTTGATAGTAAGGGCTGGTATTACATCCTCATCACATTAGGTGCAGGTATTCTAGGTGGTGTTGGGCTAGCTAAAAGCGGAATGGGCACAGAGTGCGCATTAGTCTCATGGGAAGCTGGCAGCATGATGGCAAAAAATGACTCGTTTTATGCCAAGCTGGGTGTGCCACGTATTACGCGTACATTAATGCGTAGCTACCTTCCTCTTATCGGACTTATGGCTCATTGGGTTGTTATGTTGGCCTTCATCGTTATTGCATGGTTCATATATGATGTGGCTCCAGGTTTTTCAGGCAGTCTCAAATACCAGACAACTGCGGGAAGTTTAATTGGTGGTGTCCTGCTGGGCTTTGGCGCAGTATGTCTGATCGGTTGTGAAATTCGTTCATACATGAGACTTGGCATGGGCTACCTCAATACAATGGTTGGCTTTATGGGTTTTGCTTTTGGTTACCTTCCCTTTACGCTAATGTTTGACCAGCATAAAGAATTTTTAAGCTCAACATTAATGATCGAAACCTACCATTGGTATGAGTTCATTTCGCCAAACAGTATTCTTGGTCAGAAATTTGTACTTCTAGTGTGGTGGGCAATCTTACTTTATGGTCTTTTCTACATGCTAAAAGCGGGCGCAAGAAATACAGGCGCGTCAACAGATAGCCTGTTGCATAAAAACACCGAAGATGTTCAGAATGAAATTGATGAAAAAGGCAAGCGCCAAAATGGCGTCATTGATGGCGCTGTGGTTCCGGTTCCTGCCAATAGCTAGCGTCTAACAAGTGCATAAACATTGACCGGCTTTACACGCCGCGACACTTCGTTCTGCTCTGTGTAAAACCGTCAAGTTATGCAGGCGTTAGCCATTTTAAAGAATAATTAGCTGATGCCATTCGGCACACATTAGTGCTATACTCTAGAGCATGAAACCAATAAATTGGAATTCCACTAAAAATCAACAACTTATCTCAGAGCGTGGCATTTCATTTGAGGATATTGTTTTTTACTTGCAACAAGGTGCGCTACTAGATGATATTGAGCATCCAAATGGTGATAAATACCCAAATCAACGGGTATTTGTTATCAACATAGATGACTATGCTTACCTGGTTCCATATGTAGAAAACCGTAAAGAAATATTTTTGAAAACTGTAATTCCTAGCAGAAAGGCAACAAAGGTATACTTAGGAGAATCATCATGAGCGACCCTAAACTTAGTAAAGAAGAAAAACAGATTCTTAAAGATTTTGAGGCAGGTGAATTCAAATCTATTCTTACGCCAAAACGTAAGAAAATGTTGCAAGCAGCAGCCGAAGAAACTTTTAAAAAAGATAAGCGCATTAACATCCGTATATCTAGTCGTGATCTTGAGTCACTACAAAGGCGTGCTCTTGAAGAAGGTATCCCTTATCAAACCCTGGTATCTAGCGTGCTACACAAATATGTTTCGGGTGGCTTACACGACATAATGGCTAACAAGGCACTAAACACGGACGCGAAAAAACATCGCGCCGGTTAGTTAGAACGTTAGACGAATAAATATCAAATCCACGGGAGAACAATATGGGAAAAGAAGAAAATTTCATTAAACGTTACAGTAAAGTTCAGTGGTCATTCTGGTGTTGGGCTAGCTAAAAGCGGAATGGGCACAGAGTGCGCATTAGTCTCATGGGAAGCTGGCAGCATGATGGCAAAAAATGACTCGTTTTATGCCAAGCTGGGTGTGCCACGTATTACGCGTACATTAATGCGTAGCTACCTTCCTCTTATCGGACTTATGGCTCATTGGGTTGTTATGTTGGCCTTCATCGTTATTGCATAGCGTCTAACAAGTGCATAAACATTGACCGGCTTTACACGCCGCGACACTTCGTTCTGCTCTGTGTAAAACCGTCAAGTTATGCAGGCGTTAGCCATTTTAAAGAATAATTAGCTGATGCCATTCGGCACACATTAGTGCTATACTCTAGAGCATGAAACCAATAAATTGGAATTCCACTA
>JGI24023J19991_10001578_pt1 | contig 17262 bp, 18 predicted proteins | sample Cruoilmetagenom1_FD_19991 | JGI IMG/M metagenome (IMG submission 19991) | reverse complement strand
GTCTATTGATTTATATTATTTATTTGGTGTGTTCAATGATTTTAAGGCGAATCCAATAAAGAATTTGAAAACAATATTAATGAGAATAATGACCTAAATGTGTTTTTTTATAATCTTTATCTTTTAGATTTCTTATTAATATTGTTTTAATTTTAATTAACTTAAATTCAATTAGTAAATGCAACATTCTTCTGTATTACGTATGGCATGTTGTTGTAAAGTTTTGTTTATATTGGACACGAATTTGAAATTTTAATATTAAAAATAGAAGGATATTTTTTCATAAGTTCATCCATTGATTCATTTAATAGTTTCATAACATCTTTATATTCACCAATCAGAATGCTGCTCATTTTGCCTTCTTCAACAATAATATCTGTTTTAGATATTATTTTAAGAAAATCATTAATAGGTGTTGAATAATTCTCGATAAGGGGATAGTAACTTATTTCTGCTGTAATAATCATATTTTATTTTTTTTGCGCAAGTATTCCTATAAATGCAGGTTCAATATTGTCGATATTTTTTTTGTTATCCATAATAGCATAATCTGGTTTTAAATAAACGCCTGTTTTAATATGAAGTGTTTCAAATTTATTTAATTTTGATTGAATATCATTTATTGTCAAAAAATTAGCTTTTTTAAAAGTTTCAGAGCTTCCTTTATTTTTACCTATAATTGATTTTTCATTTAAGCAACCCAAAATCAGCCAACCACCTTTTTTTAATACACGATAGATTTCTTTTATGACATCATCCTGATTGTTTACAAATCCTAACATTGTAATTGAAGATATAATTTGAAAACTTTCGTCATTAAAAGGAAGATTTTGAGAATTTGCAATTTTAAATTTAGCATTTATATTTTTGCGCTTTGCGATATTTAACATAGCATCGGATATGTCAATACCTGTAAGTTTGAAGCCTTTTTTTGAAAAATATTCACTCCAATGCCCAGTGCCACAACCCAATTCTAACATTTCATTTTTAGGAATTTCTTTAATGAGAGAAGAAATGATATTTTGTTCAATTTTATCAACTTTTTTGCCAAAATCTGATTGATAATAATCATCATAATTATTTGCAATTTCTGGTTTTATAAATACATTCATTTTGTAAAATAGTATTTGTTTTAAGTATTGTTTTTTTTAATATTCTACAATAGTGAATCGTTTAAAAAACACCATTATTTTTTATTTAATTTTTTCAAAACTAAGAAAATTTTGACAATGAATTTNAAAAAAGTGTATTTATGANAAAGAGAGAACGATTTTTAGAATTTTATATTATTTATCACNAAANAACATAAAAATACTAACATATTATAAAAATCAATAATAAATGGGTTAAAATATTTATTCGTCTTTTGTCGTTATATCACTTACAACCAAACCGTCTTTTAGTCGGATGATACGTTTGGCGTGTTTGGCAATATCTTCTTCGTGGGTTACCAATATAATAGTATGTCCTTTTTGGTGAAGTTGGTTAAACAATTCCATAATTTCTTCTGAAGTTTTAGAATCAAGATTACCGGTTGGTTCATCTGCTAATATGATTGAAGGATTGTTGGCCAGTGCCCTGGCAACTGCCACACGCTGACGCTGACCACCTGATAATTCATTGGGTTTATGCGTCATTCGGTCTTCCAAACCAACCATTTTTAAGACTTCTTTGGCGTGTTGGATTCTTGCCTTTTTAGATTTTCCGGCATATACAAGTGGAAGCGCCACGTTGTCTAAAGCGGTGGTTCTTGGTAATAAATTAAAAGTTTGAAAAACAAAACCAATCTCTTTATTTCGGATTTTTGCCAATTCGTTATCCGTAAGTTTTTCAACCTCCTGACCGTTTAGCCAATATTTTCCGTCTGTAGGTGTATCTAGTGCACCCACAATATTCATCAAAGTAGATTTGCCACTACCCGAAGGACCCATTAAGGCAACATATTCCCCTTCATTAATAACCAAATCGATACCGCGAAGTGCTTTAACGACTTCTGTTCCCATTCTAAAATGACGTGTGATATTTTGTAAAATTATTATTTTCATAAGTTTATGGTTCTATATTTTTTATGGTCAACATATCAAGTTTAATGATTATTATAATATGAATTTAATATGTTTATTATCAATTTACAAAGCGATGTTGTCAATCAATCTTACATCACCTGCATATACAACGATAAAACCACGGTATTTGTTACCGGAAATTTTTTCATCTGTCGGTTTTAGCGTTTTTTCATCCGCAATTTCAAAATATTCCATTTTTAATAATGGGTTTTCTTCCATTTTGCGATACACATAATTCTTAACATCTTCAATACTATTATTTTTAAATAGTGCTTTCGCCTCGCGAAGCGTTTCGTATATAAATGGCGCAATACCCCTATGTTCGGGAAATAATCTTGTGTTTCTAGAACTCATTGCCAGTCCATCAAGCTCTCTATAAATCGGAACAGGAATTATTTGGATGGGCATTTGTTCTTTATCGACTAATTTTTTGATAATTTGCAATTGTTGAAAATCTTTTTCACCAAAATACGCGCGATCAGGCGTTACGATTTCAAATAATTTTTTGACCACCGTTCCCACACCATCAAAATGCCCGGGGCGTTGTTTGCCTTCCATAACCAATTCCAATCCGTCAAAATCAAAATGTTGACTTTCAATCTTGCCGTTATAAAAATCTTGGGCATCCGGATGATATATAATGATGTCATTTGACAAGGATTTTAGCAATTGCAAGTCCTTGGCAATAGTTTTTGGATACTTGATCAAATCTTCTTGATTATTAAATTGTGTAGGATTGATAAAAATACTGACAACAGTTTGCCCATTATTTTGCAATGAGGCTTTTACCAATGCCAAATGTCCTTGATGAAGTGCGCCCATGGTCGGCACAAATCCAATAGAAATATCTTGATTTTTTAAACTATTTATCTGATTCTTAAGTGCTTTTTTTGTCTCGAATATTTTCATTATGAAAAATTTAACTACTGTATAAACCAATTAATGACCAAAAATACACTAAAATTTCGTATCTTTGTACCTTAGAACAAATTCAATTTACTTATGAAAGCTAAGAATTTACTTATTGCATCCTCGGGTATTTATCCATATTTAGATAATGACGATCATGCAAAACTAGCTTATAAAATAGCCCGTGTTTCCAATAGTAAAGGTGCGCAAATACGTATGTTTATGCCCAGATTTGGAACTGTAAACGAACGTAAACACCAATTACACGAAGTGATTCGTCTATCTGGAATTAATATTGTGGTTAATGATGACGATATGCCTTTGATTATTAAAGTGGCTTCTATTCCTAAAGAGCGTATGCAGGTGTATTTTATAGACAATGACGAATTTTTTAAACCCAAATTTAGATTTACAGATGCTGAAAACAAGCTGATTAAAGAAAATGATGGGCGTTCTGTGTTTTTTGCAAAAGGCGTGGTAGAAACGGTAAAAAAACTTAAATGGCGTCCTGATTATACTTTGATTTTTGATTGGTTTTCAGCTTTATTGCCTCTATATATTAATACTTATTATAAAAATGAACCACTATTTCATGGGGGAAAAACATATATTGTATTAAGTGATGAAACTTTTGAGCAACCCATGTCTAAGAATTTAAAAGATAAATTGGTTTTTGATGAAATTCCTGAAGAATTTATTGAAAAATTAAAAATTCCTTCTGAATATAATTTATTAAAAATGGCTATGGATTTATCCGATGGTATTATCGTTCGTGCTAAAAAAGTGCCGGACACAATTGCTAAATTTATAGAAAAAAAGAAATTAGAAGTTTTAGACTTGTCAGATATTGATTTAGATGAACAAGAAGATGAATTAAAAAAACGTATTGTCGCATCTTTTGGCGAAAAAGAATTAGTAGATTAATTTAAAAATAAAGAAAAAAGAGAATTTTATGTCGCATAAAAAATATGGTTTAATAATATTTAGTATTATTTTACTTGCAACCACTTCATGTAAAAAAGAATTTACAACGATTGGTAACCAACTGATAGAACAACCCGATTTTCAAGGAAAAACTTATGACCAAGCAATCATTACGACTTATGACCAACCGGTTGATAAGGTTTTTTCGGCTACGCTTAGTTTACCTGAAGGAATAAATGCGTTAGGTATTTATAAAGATCCTGTTTTTGGTACTTTACAAGCAGATGTGGCTGCACCCATCAATAGAGATGCAACCAAATTTACAACCGATGGTTTTGGTGACAATGTAAAAATTGTTGATGCCAGAATGCTTATTCCTTATATCAGTCATAAAGATACAGATAATAACTATGAGCTTGATTCTATTTTTGGTACCAAACCTTTCGAAATAAAAGTTAAGGAATTGACTTATTTGCTACCCACATTAGATCCAAATACAAACCTAATCGATAACAGAATTTATTTTTCTGATTTTGACTTTACACCATTTCAAGGCACACAAATTGCTGACACTATTGGTTTTAGAACAAATTCTGACACTTTTGTTGTGTATGAAAGAGAAGATGATGGATCTTTTACACTAGACAGCGATGGTTATAAAATAATAAAAGATTCCTTGAGCCCAAGATTAAATATTAAATTAGACACAACTTTTTTCAGACACAAAATATTTGATCATTCCGGTGAAGAAATTTTGACAAATGCACTGCGTTTTAAAGATTATTTCAGAGGTTTATACATCGAGGCATTACCTGAAAATGACAACGGTAAATATATGATGATGGATTTTGCTGCTGCATATATTATGGTGTCTTACACACACGATGTTACCGACGACAATGATACGCCTACCGATACATCTGATGATACTATTGAAACTATTTATGAAGAAATAAAATTGATGTTTACCGCTCCAAAAACCAATATTTATCAAAATACTTTTACCACCGATATGCAAACAGCCATTAACAATAGCGATATGATAAACGGTGACGGAAGCGTTTATATCAAAGGAAATGCAGGGGCAGAAACAATTGTACAATTATTTGATACACAGCAATTAGCAGAACTTCGTGCTGAGGATTGGATGATCAATCAAGCGGAGTTATTATTTTATGTCGATAAACAAGCTGTAAGCGGTACATTGCTTGAAGCACCTAGGCTTATTTTATATAATAAAGATCAAGAGAAATTGCTTTCGGATCTTGACAGTTCTGAAAATCTTGATTCCGATATTTATTTTGGTGGTTTTTTAGAAGAAGATGATAATGGCAATTCGTATTATTCATTTAAAATTACCAGACATATCAGAGATGTGATTAAAAACGATTCGATGAATGCAAAACTAGCATTACGCGTTTCAAGCAATGCGAAGGCTTTGTTGAAATATAACGATCATTTTTTAGATCCTGACAGTCAAAATCCTTCTGGAACAATTCTTTATGGTAATCAAACACCGACGGTGGATAACAAGCCGATATTAAAAATTTATTATACCGACCCAAAATAATCTAGGGGAGAAGTTTATAGTATTTTTTATAATTGGAGATTTTTTTGACGCTGATGCGCATTTTAAAATGTGGCGTACTTGTGCTTTGACAAGAATCTATTCAATGTTTATAGGTGAATAACCCGATGGAATTTTAAAAGGAAAACGCAAATTTTTATTTATACGAGGAGATTTGTATTCAAGTCTTAGATTTGTATCTATTTTGTCTTGATGTGTATCTATTTTGATGATTGTTGGTATGTGCTGATTTTTAATATCTTTATGTGATTCGTACGCAATATTTATCGATACATTTTCTTGTTGCATTTTTTCGGTAAGTACTTTAAAAAATGATGTTAATTTTATTAAAGACAACTTGCTGGCATTATTTGATTGTAATACATAGGCATCTTTTTGGATACTCAATTCGTAATCAGACAGCGAAATAGGTTTGGCTACATCACCTAATAAAATGTTTTGAAGATTGGCAAAATGCAATTCTTGACCTAATAGTTTGCTGATAAACGTAAAATTTCCATCGTAATATTCACCGTTAATTTTATTGTAATACTGCACTTTGTGAGGCGTGACATAAAACTTTGCCACTGGAATACCCAATAGGTTAATCGATGCCCAAATAATACTGTCTTTTAAGATGCGTATTTGCCCGCTTCCACTAAAACCTTGTGAAGCATTTTGGTAGTTAATTTTTATGCGGCTGTCAAAACTTCGTGCTGAAAAGCTTTGTTTTTTTATTTCTTTTGCTAATTTTCTTTTGCTAATTTTACTCGTTTTGTCATAAGAAGTCTGCTGCCATGACTTACAGCCTGACATTAAGAAAATTATCGAAATAATCATTAATAATTGTTTCAAATCTTTTGTAATTTTTGTTGGTAGGGTAAGGCTTTTTGTTTTTTGCCGAGTGCGATATAGATATCAAAATATAGTTGATAATAACTTTTTAGCAAAGCTTTATTTTTTAGAATAAAATCAGTGCCCATATCCAAATAATCCAGAGCTTCTTGGTATTTTTTAGTGTGTTTGTATGCCAAAGCTACATAATAATAGGTTTGTGCATCATTGGGATGTTTATTTAAGTGATTTTCACCTTTGTCAATAACTTCTTTGTATTGCTGTGCAGCTATTAGTTTGGAAAAAGTTATACTTGAGATTTTTTTTGGTGTAGTATATTTTACGTATAATTTTTCTTTTTGATGTTTAGAATATAATTTTTGGTACAAATCCATCACCACATATTTGTTCTTGGCTTTTGGTCTAAATGCTTCTATCAATTTTTTTACTTCTTTTATAGGAGTGCCTTCAGCTATTTTAATTTCGATGAATGTTTTTTGATACCATTTGTTATCCGGATTCAATGTTTTTGCTTTATCGATATAGGTCAATGCTTCATCATATTTTTTGGACTGTAAATCGTTTTGTGCCATTTTAAAAAATACCACATCGTTTTGCGAGTCGATGCTCAAACATTGTTGAAATAAATCGTTCGATTTATCATAATTGGCTTTGAGATGCTCGTTCATTGCATCAAAAAAGTAGTTTTCAAACTGTAAGCGTTCTTGTTCTTTTAAACCCGTCTGCGCAAAACCCGTCAGTTCGATTAAAACAAAAAAATAAAAAAAGAATTTATGCATCTGTTTATTATTAAATATAGCGATGCCTTTAAAGACATCGCTATAAGTTGTAACAATTTTTATTCCAAAGTACTATAATCACCTATGTTGAGGTATTCAAAATTTCCATCATACTTAACATGACTACCAATCATAGCATTTTTAATAGCTGCATTTGTAAAGCTATTATCATCTTGAATTAAAGCATTTTCGATATTCGAATTCTCTACGATGCCGTTTTTTCCTAACGAGACAAACGGTCCTACAGTGCTGTTGATAAGTTTTACACCTTCGGCGATATAACAAGGTTCAATGATTTCAGAATTAATCAATTGCAAATCATCTGCTATCATTTTTTTTCCTTCTTTTTGGTCGTACTGTAATATTTTTGCATTGGTTTCTATGGCAATTTTCGGATTGCCAAAATCCATCCAATCAGAAACGGTTCCGGGCATAAAAACAGCGCCTTTTTGTTTCATATTTTCTAGTGCAGTGGTGAGTTGATATTCACCTCCAACCATTATTTTATGCTCAAATAAATATTCTATTTCTTTTTTGAGCACGGCACCATCTTTAAAATAATAAATGCCAATTATAGCCAAATCAGATATAAACTCTTTGGGTTTTTCTACAAAACCTTCAATGATTTCACCTTGCAGTTGCACGACGCCAAACTGTGATGGGTCGGCTACTTTTTTTACCCAAATAACACTATCGGCTTCCGGTTTTAGTTCAAAAGAACCTTTAAAAAGCGTGTCGGCATAAGCCACGACAACGGGGCCGTCCAACAAATNTTTACCACTGTATATGGCATCAGCTGTTCCCAAGGCTTGTACTTGGTAATTGATTTGCCCTTTTGCACCTATTTCGCCAGCAATTTGCAGCAATTCAGTTTCCACTTCCTTACCAAAATCTTCTTTTATTACAAATGAGATTTTGTCTATAGGTTGTTTCATAACTTTGGCAATTTCTCTTACCAATCGTTCTGCAATACTTGTGCCTGCTACCGGAATTAAAGGTTTTGGCGTTGTTAATGTGTGCGGTCGAAGCCTAGTGCCCCTTCCTGCCATAGGAATTATTATATGCATCTTGTTTAATTGTATGTTCTTTGATTAATTTCCCTTTTTGGTCGTAAAAACTAATTTTGATATGACGATCTTTGCCTTTACCTTCAATTTTGAAAATAGCATAATTGCGTACATCAATTAATGAGTTTGCTACGCGTAAACGATTGGGTTCATTTTCGGCATAAGTATTGGGACCTGAAGTAAAAGGCGAAACAGTAATGTCATAAATTTTGGGTAAATGTTTTCCTTCATCCAACAAACTTATTTCACTCATATGACGGTCGCCGGTTAAGAAAATAACATTTTTTAATTTTTCTTTGTAAATATAGTCGATAATTTCCAATCGTTCCTTGTCAAAACCATTGTTTGAGTAGGTTTCATATTTACGAGCCGTATTTAAAAATTGTCCGCCTATTACGATAAATTTCCATTTTGCTTTGCTAAATACCAAGGCTTGTTTTAGCCATTCTTTTTGTTTTTCGCCTAGTATTGTTTTAGGATCTTTGCTCGTTAATTTATTAGGATCTCTATAATATCTGTTGTCTAATAAAAAGAATTCAGCATCGTTATAACTAAATTGGTAGGTAGCACTTTTTAAGCCACTTACATGTTTTGGATTTGCCCAAAAAAGATTAAAAACTTCATTTGCAGTGTCTTTATTCCAAAAACCACCATCACTATCATTTGGGCCGGCATCGTGGTCGTCTAAAATAGCATAATGAGGTACCGTAGCAAATAATTTTTGTTTTTCAGCAATCGACCAATCGTGTGTATATCGGTAAATCATTCCTTCTTTACTATCCCATTCATTTTGACGAAGATAGGTGTTATCACCATCCCAAACCATAAAATTTGGTTTTTTATCGGCAATGCTTTCATAAATCTCATATTGACCACCGTAAGCTTTGCCACTTCTGTCAAAAACAGGGTCATTGATGTAGGCACCTGAGCCAAAGGCAAAAGTAAAATCAGCGGGTGCATGATGCCAAAGCCATACGTCTTGTGTGGTAAATGTTAGTGGATAATCAAAATGAACTACTTTATTGTTTATTCTTAATTGGTAGTTATAGGTTGTTGAAGGTTTTAAGCCCGAAACAACTATTTGTGCAACATAAGCATCTTCTTTTTTTGTGCGAATAAAACGGGTTACTTTGGCATTTTCTTCATTATCCTTTTCCCAATATTTAAAAGAAACTTCTGCTGTTTTTTTGGTTTGTGCCCATAATTTAATGTCTATTTTATTTACACGCCCCAGCATTGGACCACTTTGTAATAAGCTTTTTTGTGCGAATATATTTTCGGAGAATAGTAAGGTTATTATTACACCGATATACCATAATTTTTTCATCTGTTTATTTTTTATGTATTGTTAATTATTATTTTTTTGAGGTGCTTGTTGTTTGTTGTTTCCTTCTAATTTTTGTTTCATTACGGCAATGGCATTTTTATTTTGTTTTGCAACAAAGAAATCGGGAAATACTTTAAGAGCGTCTTCTAAATATTGTAAGGAAACATCGTAGTTGTGTAAATCATACGCTGTCATAGCCAATAAATTAAAATAGACCGCTTTAAAAGGAACGCGTTGTTGTTGATCTTTTTTACTGCTGGGAAAGGCTAAAAATGCTTTTTCGGGAAATTTTAGTTTTTCAGCACTTTTTAAGGTGCTATACGCTTCAGCTGTGCGCTTTAATTGATGTTGTAAACTGGCAAGTTTGTAGGCGACTTGTACATCTTTTTTTTGTGCATATACTTTTTCATATATTGCAATAGCTTCTTTGGTAGCTCCTAGATTTTCAAGTGCAATGGCTTTGCGTTCTAAAATAGGTAATTTTTCTTCTTTTTTTAAGATTTTATCAGCAACACTTATATAAGACATAAAGTTTTTTTTATTAAAATAAATATAAGCCAATGAATCTAAGTAGCTGCTGTTTTCTCCTTCTATAGCCATAATGTGATACACACTATTTTTGGCTGTTTCTAAATCATAATTCTGAATGGATTGTTTATAAATCTTTTTTTCAAGTGATAATAAGTCGCTTTTGCTTAATTTTTGTGCATTTATCGTGGTTAAACCAAATAAGACAAAGCTTATTAACAATAACTTTTTCATATACTTATGTTTTTAATTATTTACTTTATGGTTGAAATATGTAAACTAATAATTAATTGCATAGTTATTATATTTCAAATCCAAAGATATGGAATTCCTATTGAAGTTTAATAATATTTTACATTTCTATAACATTTTAATTTTTGGGTGCTTTTATGTTTGATAAAAATAAAGTTATGGTAAATTTATACATGTATTATGATAAAAATTATTTACTTTTAAATAAAAAAAATTATATTTGTAATTCGTTTTAACGGAACAAGTTTTTTAAATCAAAAATTAACAGAAAAATATAGTCTTATGAAAGATAAAAAAAGAGTTTATTTCTTTGGAAATAAACAAGCAGATGGGAATACCTCTATGAAAAATTTATTAGGAGGAAAAGGTGCTAACTTGGCAGAAATGAACCTTATTGGTGTACCAGTGCCTCCCGGAATTACAATTACCACAGATGTAAGTACCGAATATAGTAAATTGGGTAAAGAAAAAGTGATTGCATTATTAAAAGATGATGTATTATTAAATATCAAAAAAATTGAAAAAGTAATGGGCGCTAAGTTTGGTAGTAGCGACAATCCATTATTGCTTTCTGTACGTTCTGGAGCTAGGGTTTCTATGCCGGGTATGATGGATACCGTTCTTAATTTGGGGATGAATGACCAAGCGGTAGAAGGCTTGGCAAAGCGTAGTGGAAATTTGCGTTTTGCTTGGGATAGCTACCGTCGTTTTGTGCAAATGTTTGGAGATGTTGTTTTGGGTATGAAACCTGAAAATAAAGAAGATATAGATCCTTTTGAAGCGATTATGGAAAATCTAAAAGAGGAAAAAGGCTATGAAAACGATACCGAATTTACCACAGATGATTTAAAAAGATTGGTAAAAGAATTTAAAGCCGCCGTAAAAAAACAAACAGGAAAAGATTTTCCTGATAATCCCGAAGAACAATTATGGGAAGCCATATTAGCTGTTTTTGGCAGTTGGAACAATGATCGTGCTATCTATTATAGAAATATGAATAAAATTCCGCACGAATGGGGAACGGCTGTAAATGTTCAAGCAATGGTTTATGGTAATATGGGTAGTAATTCTGCTACAGGTGTGGCTTTTACCCGTGATGCCGGAACCGGAGAAAATATATTTAACGGTGAATACCTAATCGATGCGCAAGGTGAAGATGTAGTAGCCGGTGTACGTACACCACAACAAATCACTAAAGAAGGCTCTAAACGTTGGGCAAAATTGGCAAATGTAAGCGAGGCGGATAGAGCTTCAAAATATCCTTCTTTAGAAGAAGCAATGCCCGAAGCTTATAAAGAACTTTTTGACACGCAAGAAAATTTAGAAAAGCATTACAATGATATGCAAGACTTGGAATTTACCATTCAAGACGGTAAATTATGGTTGTTGCAAACCCGTACCGGAAAACGTACCGGTGCTGCTATGGTTAGAATTGCTATGGAAATGTATAAAGCCGGCGAAGTTAACGCTGAAGAAGCTTTAATGCGTGTAGAACCCGAAAAATTAGATGAGTTATTACACCCCGTTTTTGACAAAACAGCTATTAAAAAAGCAGAAGTTGTGGGTAAAGGTTTGCCTGCTTCTCCGGGCGCAGCTACCGGTAAAATTGTTTTCTTTGCCGATGAAGCTGAAAAACTACGTGCAGAAGGTGAAGATGTTGTTTTGGTACGTATTGAAACATCACCAGAAGATTTGGCAGGAATGGATGCTGCCAACGGTATCTTAACCGCTCGTGGTGGTATGACTTCTCACGCTGCTGTTGTAGCACGTGGAATGGGAAAAACTTGTGTGTCCGGTGCCGGAGAATTGGATATAAATTATAAAGCCCGCACACTTATTTCTAGAGGTATTAGCTTTAAAGAAGGTGAATATATTTCGCTAAATGGCTCAACAGGAGAAGTATATAAAGGAAAAATTGATACTATTGAACCCAAATTAAGCGGTGAGTTTGGCGAATTGATGAAATTGGCAGATCAACATTCACGTATGTATGTTCGTACAAATGCCGATACCCCAAAAGATGCTTCTGTGGCAAGAGATTTTGGTGCCAAGGGAATTGGTTTGTGTCGTACAGAGCACATGTTTTTTGAAGGCGATAAAATTATAGCAATGCGCGAAATGATTTTAGCTGATGATGAAACAGGTCGTAGAGAAGCACTCGATAGATTACTGCCTATTCAACGCAAAGATTTTGAAGGTATTTTTGAAGCAATGCATGACTTACCTGTTACCGTTCGTTTACTAGATCCACCATTACACGAGTTTGTGCCTCACGATACTAAAGGACAACAAGAAATGGCTGATGTTATGGGTGTACCTGTAGAAATTATCAAACAAAAAGTTGAAGATTTATCTGAATTTAATCCTATGTTGGGACATCGTGGTTGTCGTTTGGGAAATACGTATCCTGAAATTACAGAAATGCAAACACGTGCAATTATTGAAGCAGCGCTTAATTTAAAGAAACGCGGTGTAAATGCCCGCCCTGAAATTATGGTGCCACTTGTCGGTAAAAAAGAAGAAATGTTATTGCAAAAACAAATTATTTTAGATACGATTAAAAAAGTATTTGATGATTTTGGTGATACCATTGAATATAAAGTAGGAACGATGATTGAAATTCCTCGTGCAGCGCTTACAGCTGACGAAATTGCTGAATCAGCAGAATTTTTCTCATTCGGCACAAACGATTTAACCCAAATGACTTTTGGTTATTCGCGTGATGATGCTGGTAAATTCTTACCAGTTTACCAAGAAAAAGGTATTTTGAAAGCCGATCCATTTGAAAAATTAGATCAAGAAGGTGTTGGACAATTGGTTAAAATGGCCGTGAAAAAAGGCCGTCAAACCCGTCCTGATATTTCATTGGGAATTTGTGGTGAACACGGTGGTGAACCAAGTTCAATTGATTTCTTTCACAGAGCCGATTTACACTATGTAAGTTGTTCACCTTATCGTGTGCCGATTGCACGATTGGCAGCTGCACAAGCAGAGATTAGAAATAAATAACAATCTAANCCGTCGATCTGAAAGGTTTTTTTAAACCTTTCAGATNNNCGGGTTGTAGAAAAATAATATTATGGAAACAAGAGTGTCTTATTTGAATATCAGTAACAAACAATATATACTTATCGGGATTACNTGGGGATTTATATTTGCTTCAATATTTCATTATTATAGTGTTTTTGATGCGCAAGCAAATCCCATTTTTTTAACTTTTATGAATGCTGCTTTTGTGCTTAAAGCAATTGTAGGGATGATTGTCGGATTTGTAATTAGTTATTACGGATTGCGGTATTTGAATAAATAGGCTTTAGGTGTGATACACAAAACTTTTGCTATTACGATAGTCGTTTTGTAAATCAATAAATCTATTTGTTTTTAAATATTATCGAGTTATATGGATGCATTGCTTAATCAGTGTAATTTGATTTTGATAAAAATGTTAAAGGGGTACTTTTGGTGCTCCTTTTTTATTTTTATAATAAACTTCAGGTAATTTCATTTTATATTTTGTAATTTTAAAACAAAAATAATATGATGAAATATGTCAATTTACTTCTAATTTTTATTACTTTTAGTTGTGGTAACACAAAAGACACACCCAAAACTTCTGTAAAAACAGATCAAACACTGGTTGTTAATCAAACAATGACCACTATTACGCCAAGCGAAAAGGCTTTTTATGGTTTTGACTTTATAATACCAAAAGATTGGCAAGAAACAGTTTCAAATCTTAAAGCAACCGATTTGCAAGGTCATATCAAGACTATTGAAACGGATTATCAACTCAATAAAAATGATATGATTCGTTTGGTTTTTCATTCAGGAAAAAGTGGTAGCGATCTTTTTCAAAGTTATCAAAACTCGCAAAGAAAAAACATTTACCATATCAGTATTAACAAGATGCCTGCTGTAAAAATGATTGAGTGGATGAGCAAGGACGGAAAAGGAAATCTTTTAGCCCAACCGATGACACGGACTAAGATTTTTGTTATAAATCCTAAGCAAAAAGGTAGTTTGGAAATAGTCTTTGACCTTAAAGATAAAAACAAAAAAGCAATAGCTGAATTTGATTCTTTTTTAAATAGTCTTAAACCGGCGATGTAATTCTTTAGATTTATGAAACATTTTATTTTAATTTTAAGTTTTATTGTTATTCCAAATATGATGGGACAAAGTATTTTGGGTATTGATGTGTCGCATCATCAAGGCAGTATAAATTGGACAATGGTTGCCAATGATGCTAAGGTCTTTGCTTATTGCAAGGCAACAGAAGGAATGACCTATCAGGATCCTAATTTTGCCACATATATGGTGCAAGGTATTGCTGCGGGAGTGGTTATGGGCGCTTACCATTTTGCACGTCCCGATAATAATACCGCTATACAAGATGCTGATAATTTTATCAGTCACGCGCAAAATTATATCGGCGATGGTTTTTTACCGCCGGTTTTGGATCTGGAAGATCCTAATAGTAGTACACATTTAGATAATATTTACACCTCAAATCAATTGACCAACTGGGTGCAAGCTTGGTTTGATAGAGTTGAATCTCAAACGGGTGTTCGTCCGATTATTTATTCCAATTCAAATTATGCTAATTACCTCAACAGCTCCTTAAATACTTATGGTTTATGGATTGCAAAACCTGGCACATCAGCTACAACACCACCTACTAATATGGGTGTTTGGAACGATTGGATGTTTAAACAATATTCTTGGTATGGCAGTGTGAACGGTATTTCAGGAAATGTTGATTTAGATGTTTATCACGGTACGATTGATGATTTTAATGCGATGATTCATCCTACAGCTATTCATCAAATATCAAAAAACAATTTGCGTATTTTTCCCAATCCGGTAAGAAATCAACTACATATTGATAATAAGATTTCTATTAGTATTGTAAATCTTAGTATATTTGATACCAATGCTAGATTAATTCGTCAAATAACACCTGAGGCCAAAATCATAGATGTCAGTCAGCTTCAAAAAGGCTTTTATATATTAAAAGTATATTTTGAAAATGGACAAATTAGTTTTATTAAATTTATCAAAGAATAAAATAATGTTATGAATTTACATTTGTAGGGGCGCGATTAATCGCGCCCCTACAAATATAAAAATATGTTTTATGGATTATAATTTTTGAATAATACGGGTTAAATTAATTTGTTTTGTTTACTCAAGTTTCGCACACCCCAATCTCTTTATTTTATTAGAGAAATAAGAAAAAAAAAGTAGATATCATTTGTCTATTATACTGAAAAACAGTATCTTAGATGATTAATTCAAATACCGATAATATGCTACACAACAAGGATATTAAAAATTTATCAGAACTCAAATTGTCTTTTGTGCAAAAGCACAAAAAGTCAGATTTTTTTTAGAATTTATTTCTATTCTAAAACTAGGAAAACTACAAGCAGTATTTTCTAAAACAAAGTTAAAAGGGATTTCATCCTTATCTTTGATTCGTTTGCTGTTGGTTTTTCCCTTTATAGACCAAAGGAGTGTTCATGCCTTTACAAAAAGTTATTGGTATCAATTTTCAGGATATGGAAAAGATGCCTACTACCGACTCAAAAATAATACAAAAATTAACTGGCGTAGTTTTCTTTTTGGTGTAGTAAAGTTACTATTAGTTACAATAGAAAATAGAAAAACGGATAAACAAAAACAAGATGCTACAACAACAGCTTTTATATTTGATGATACTGTTGCCGCAAAGACAGGAAAATATATAGAAGGCACATCACGTATATGGGATCACGTTATACAAAAATCTATTTTAGGATTTCAAATATTAGTGGCGGTGATTATGATGGTACTATGTTTATTCCCATTGATTTTTCAATTCATAGGTCAAAAGGACGTAATAATAAAAAACCTTATGGATTAGCACCAAAACATTACAATAAACAATTTAAAAAGAAACGAGCTGCAAATACCCCTAGTTTTAAAAGAAAAAAGGAACTAAATAGTAGCAAAATAAATATGGCTATAAAGATGATAAAAAGAGCGGTAAAGCATAATATAACAGCTGATTACGTTTTAGCTGACAGTTGGTTTACTTGTTGGGAACTAGTGAAAGAGACTTAAAAAAACAACATACATTATATCGGTATGTTTTCTGTCTATAAAACCTTATTTACCTATAGAAACAAAAAAATAACCTATGCTCAAATAAGACAATTGAACAGAAAAAAGTAAAACGAAACAAGCGATTCAATTTATATTACATCCGAACGCTTGTCAATTGGAATGGTCAAAATGTGGTACTAATATTCATCAGAAAAGGAAAAAAAGGCAATTGGAAAACACTAATAAGTACTGATTTATCTTTAAATTTCAACGAAACTATTGAAATCTATCAAATTCGTTGGACAATTGAAGTGTTTTTCAAAGAGAGTAAACAATCATTAGGCTTAGGCAAAAGTCAAAATAATGATTTTGATGCTCAAATTGCAGATACAACCATAGTAATGGTACAATATTTATTTTTAGCCCTACAAAACAGAGTAGATAAATACGAAACTTTAGAGCAGTTATTTAAAGGAATAAAAGAAAATTTAATTGAGTTAAGGCTACACTAAAGACTAATCGGCTTGCTCCTGGCAGTTATAGAGGTAATCAGTAACTTATTTGAAGAAATTTACCCAGAAGAAATAATGCTAAAAGCAATCAATAATAAAGAAGCCCTAACCAAACTTTTACGTTTGATAGATAAACCAAAAGAGAAACAGAGAATAATTGCTTAAGCATTTATTTTGGAAATAAACTTGTAAAAAACTGATAATCTGCTATAATATGTGACATAATTATTTTAAAATCATAGGATAACTCCCTTGTTTTATCGTGCTTTTACACCTGCGAAACTTGAGTTAATAACATTAAAAAGAAAATTGAAAAAAAGTATGCATTCCGAAGATGATTGGAACGTTTTTAAACATTATTTTGAGGAAATAAATAAAGATTTCTTTGA
>JGI24023J19991_10001576_pt1 | contig 17287 bp, 18 predicted proteins | sample Cruoilmetagenom1_FD_19991 | JGI IMG/M metagenome (IMG submission 19991) | reverse complement strand
GATAAAGCGAAAGCCCAAAGCCGACTATCTTCTCTCTGAAGATGAGGCCAAAAAAGAAGCGAAGAAGTGTCGTGAGGATTGTGATCTTTGCTTTAATTCTTGCCCCAATAGCCTGATGATTGGCCGAGGCTTAAGAAAAGTAGCCCAAGAGGGTCTGGGGGCATTAAGCAAGGTAGAGGAAGGGTGTTATTTTTGTCATAAGTGTGAAGAGGTATGCCCGGAGAACATCCGCATACTTGATCTGATCATAGCTTCCCAAGGGAAGCGAGCGGCCGAGGATAAGTTCGTGATGAGAGCGGGGAGAGGAGCTGCATGTAAGTCAGAGGCAATGAGCGCAGTCTGGGGGCTGTTGACCAATTCCCCGGGTTGGTTTCATGTTATGGGTTGTGGTGATGCCAAAACTGTGGAGGATATCGGCTGGATCGTTGATGAGCTGCTGAGGCGTAACTGCCCCGTTCACGTTTGCGGTTGCGCTGCTAATGAGGTTGCTCGATATTTTGATGAGAAGGAGGGGGGACTCATCTTCGAGAAGTATGGCTCGACTGTGGCGGCAAAATGTCTTATAAATCACGGTGGATGTGCGGCTGCCTCCCTCATTCTTGACCAGGCGGTGAAGTGGTCTCGTGAAGGCCCAGCCATCTCCTCCTACGCTAACTTTGCTCCTATCGCAGATTGCCACCACAATCTGGTGGGGCAGCCCCTGATCATCTGGGGTGCTCTCCCCGAGAGAATGTGGAACTTGGCCGCAGCTTGGGCGCGATGCGGTGTGCCGGTTGTCGTAGGTCCAGCTTCCGCCTTTGGCTGGAAGCGCTACCTGCCGGGGAATAAATGGGATTGGGAGAGGTACTGGTCGTATGTAATGATGGCGGTATCGTATACAGGCAAAGAGGCACGAGAAAAGAGATATCACGAGCCAGCACCAAAACACCTGATTATCCCGGTGGAGACCAAGGAAGAGGCATTAGCTACAATCCTAATCACCGGTAATAAGCCGTGCATGGTCTTTGACGCCCGGCAGCCTAATTTAGAGGCCTATACGGATATCTACATGGATACATATGGTGAGTATCCTGATGATTGGTATTTGTTTGTGAGGAGCGATCTCGATCTGCCGCAGAGACGCAAGATGACCATGATTAATAGGCTGCGGGAAGAACACGGCTGGGAGATAGATCGGATGGTAATAAAAAAGCAAAGGCATCCTGATGGCAGGTTGCTCTCGAGAGAAGAGTTTGCTGAAGAGTACGGCATACAGAAGTTCTTCCCTACAAAGTTTCGTCGAGGGATGTCTAAGGGTGTCTATTTTAGGACAGGGGGTAAAAAGCCAGCCAGGGCATAAGTGTTGAGTGGCCGCAGCGCTACATCTTAACAGGCTATTTAGCAATCAGCTTTGAAGAGTTGGTGATCTCGGAGCGAAAGTGAAGCTGAGAGCGATGGCTTGGATTGGGGGTGAAGATTGTAAGGGCAGCTGAGGTAAAATTAAACAGCCTCTCTTAAGACAAGAGGTGTAGCAGGTTTCCTCTCGTGGTGTGTTTTGATAGGGCATGGTTGAGCGCTAGGGTGGCGAAGTCTTACGCAGAAAGGAGGGATCGAACGGAAAAGAAGGAAAGGGCTGTTAAGCTTGGTAATTCTGAGGTTGATATCAGCACAGTGGTTCGTGATATTCGTGGGGTAGAAGATATTGTGGCCGAAGCAATAGAGACTGACTGGTCAGAGAAACGCTACCTCCGATTTGACCAGAGAATGTACCCCTTTGCAGAGGCCAGTGATATTGCGGAGTGGGATAGTTATTTAACTAGCCAGTATCCTCCTCTGTACACCGCGCCCGAGGAGATTTGTCATGATTGCCACATGGGGCCGTGCAATCTAAAGAAGGCTGAGGGAAAATGTGGCTTGGAATTCGAAGCCTATCAGGCTAAGCTAAACCTGCGCTCAGCATGTCGTGGCTGCCTCAGCCAGGTGATGGATGCCCGTGAGGTGTTAAACTATGCCATCAAAGTATTTGGTAAGGATAAATCCATTAGCTGGGGTATGGGTCAGGGTAGGAGCGATACCTGCCATATTGGCCTTCTAACCGGCTTATATCCTCAGAGTCTTGCCGATCTCGATAGGGCTCAGTCCTATGCAGAGGAACAGTTGAATAAGCTCCTGGTGGCCAGCGTTCAGGGCACCGGAAGTGTGGCTGACTTTGAAGAGATGGCCTTCCATGCCGGCTCAGTGTTGCTGGTAGCTCAAGATGTGGCTGAACTGGTAAAGATGAACTGTTTTGGTTTAGCTAACGCCGCTGAGCAGGATTGGAGAGAGGTCACCTTCTTCCCCTGGATGGTAAACGGTGGCCTGGGCAGCCTGGAGCCTGGCAAGCCGGTGGTCTTGTTTGTGGGGGATAATTTTCTCCCCGGATGGGTGGCGGCGAACTATCTTAATGAGAAGGGACTTACCGAGCAGATAGAGATTTGTGGCATTGGCCCGGCAGGTGATGATATCGCCCGATTCTATGATAGGTGTCGAGTTATCACTGGGATGGTCAAGGCAAGTAAGGCAATCAGGAGTGGCATTGCCGATGTCATTGTAGCCAGTAGTTCCTGTATAAGTTTTGATATTCTGGCTGATGCCCAGAGTGTAGACAGCCGACTCATCTGGATAAGCAAAGAGAGGAATGTGGGCTTACCCGATAGGACAGATGACCCGGTGGATAAAATTGTCGAGGACTTAATTGCTGGAGCGCCTGGGGCGTGGATCAGGGATTGTGAGAAGGCAGGGGAGGTAGCGGTAAAGGCAGCCCAGGGGATAAAGCGAAAGCCGGCAAGTGGCTATCTTCTCTCTGAAGATGAGGCGAAAAAAGAGGCGAAGAAGTGTCGTGAAGACTGCGATCTTTGCTTTAATGTCTGCCCGAATAGTCTGATGATTGGCAGAGGCTTAAGGAAAGTGGCCCAAGAGGGGCTGGGGGCACTCAGCAAGGTAGAGGAAGGGTGTTATTTTTGTGGTAAGTGTGAGGAGGTTTGCCCGGAGAACATCAGGATACTTGATCTGATCATTGCTGCCCAGGGGAAGCGGCAGGCGGATGATAAGTTTGTGATGCGAGCGGGGAGAGGCCCAGCTTCTAAGGATGAGATAGCCAATTCTCAGATCTCTTCTGCGGCGACTGGCCAGATAGTAGGTGGTTTCCCAGGTGTGTTTCATATTCTAGGCTGTGGTGATGCTAAATATCAACAGGATATCAGCTGGATAGCTTTTGAGATGCTCATGCATGGGGCTATTGTGTTCACTGCTGGCTGTGGCGCTGCCGAAATCGCCCGATTTTCTTGGGGGAAATACATCTTCGAGATATTTAGTTCAGAATATCAACCTAGGTGTTTGATAAATCAGGGTGGTTGTTCGGCCTGCGCTCATATCCTTGACCAGGCGCTTAAGCGGCCTCGCTTCAAGAGGGACATCTCCCATTACGCCAATTATGCCGAGATAGTGGCAGATGATTATCACAATGGTTTCCTCGGCCCGATGTTAATTGTCTGGGGTGCTCTTCCGGAGAGAATGCAAGCTATTGTGGCCGCTTGGGCTCGGGCTGGTATGCCGGTTATCATTGGCCCAAGTTCAGCATTTGGCTGGAAGCGCTACTTGTTGGGGAACAAATGGGAGTGGGAGAGGTGGTGGGTCTATGATACCTTCGATGGGGGCAAAAAATATTTCACTGAGCCAGGGCCAAAGCATCTGATTATCCCCGTGGAGACTAAAGAGGAGGTGGTGACTGCAGCATACTTTTTGGTTCGTAAAGCGGTTGAGGCAAGAGAATCAGCCCAGATGGGCCTGGATGCCTATATAGACTTGTATAATAGAGAGTTTGGTGAGCTGCCCGACGATTGGCAGCTAGTTGTTAGATCGGAGTGGGAAATACCGGCGACACGCAAGATAGCTATGCTTAAAGTGTTACGGGAAAAGTGGGGGTGGGATATTGAACGGACGAGGATAAATAAGGCCAGGCATCCGGACGGAAGGATGTTGCTGTTGACAGAGTACACCAAACAATATGGCGGCGCAATAAGTGCCAATGTAACCAGGCTTCCCAGGCTACTTGCCCAGGATGTAAAAACTTTTAGAAAGAAGGAGGACTAAGAGATGGCAGTTAAGGAACCCAAGGAGTTAGCAACCTATCTTAAGGGGAAGAAGAATGTGTTGCTGTTGACTGGTTCGTTATGTGATGAGATTGATTTTGATGATGGTAAGATGCTGTTGGATTATGCAGCGGATATTGCCAAAAAATTGGATGTGCCAGTTGCTGCTACGGCGAATACGGTGAAGGGATTAAAGGCTCGCGGGGTGACAAATACGGCGAAGAAGCTGGTGGCTGAGATGGTAGACTATATGCGCTGGTCTCCGTGGCGAGAACCTATAATCAAAGAAAAGCCAGAAGTTTTGGTATTTATTGGCTATCCCCCCGAAGTAGGCAATAGCTTGGCCTCCACGGTGAAAGATGGGGAGACAGTGGTGCTTGGCCATGTATATGCCGACTACGCCACCTATTCTTTGCATGATTCTCCGTCTTTGCGCCACTATCAGCAACGCTTAGAAGAGCTGGTTCAAGCTTTGGGGAGTTAATGAAAATGGATAGTAGTCATATAAGGGAGGAGGGGCCGTTCCGCGAGTGGTCGTTTACTCCTGAGGAGCTGCTGGTCCAGACTAATGAGTTCCTTCAGCGCGTGGGCTATGAGCTGGAGCCGCCAGCAAATTTTGGCTCTGTTCGCCCCGATTTTCATGCCAAGCGGAAAACGGAGAGGATAACTTTTGAAATTGTTGGCATGGTAGCCCGGCACTTGGACGCTGTGCCTGAAAAGTGCGCCGATATTAAGCAGATGAAAGCCAGCCTGGGAGATGCTGCTGATTATACTATTGCTCTCCCTCCAGTCAATGAGACATTGCTGCTTGAGTTTTTTACCCAGGATCGGGGCAAGTACTATTTTGATATAGAGCGGGAGAAGATTTCTATCTGGCTGTGCAACCCCGAAGAGAGGACTGTGTGGTGCTTCCTTGGCGGGCCACGCGATCGGCGCTTTAATCAGCACTTTGTATCGGTTAAACTCCCAATGAACTTCGGCGAGATTATCAAGTGGCGGCTGGGCAAAAAGGAATTTGAGCAGCTGATGGAAGAAGAATAACTGGCAAACTCTTTGGAGTGGTGAGTAATGAGCTTGGTCAAGTTTGTTTGTACTGGTTGTAGTTGTTTATGCGATGATACTGAGATAGAGGTTGAAGGAACTCAAATCAAAAAGATTAACAATGCTTGTGTCAGAGGGGCGGCACTACTTTCTGCCGCTGATAATCCCCAGCGGCGCGCCCCCTGTTCGGTGAATGGCCAAGAGACTTCTTTAGCTGAGGCAGTTGAGGAGGCAAGCCGCTTGCTTCAACAGGCCCCGCGGCGGCTGATATTTGGCCTGGATAATTCCACCTTGGAGGCGCAGGCAGCAGGAATGGAGCTTGCCCAAGCCCTGGGTGCGGTGATTGATGACAGCTCTTCTTTTTGTCATGGGCCTTTGATCGAGAGCATACTCACTGGTGCTCTCCCCTCTGGCTCGCTTTCTCAAATCAAGGATACCGCTGACCTATTCATCTATTGGGGGTCTAATGCTCATCAATCACATCCCAGGCACCTTGCCAAGTTTTTTCTCCCCTTCTATACTGAGCTGGAGGAAGCAGGCTGGGTACAGAAAGCCCAGCTTTGTTGTGTTGAAGTTAGAGATAGTGAGACAAGTTCCGTATGTGAGCCAGTGTTTAAATTACTGCCGGGGGGAGATAGGGATTTCATCGCTCAAGTACTGAATATAAGCGGGGGTGGTGAAGGAACCCCGGAGGCGAAGACATTCGTTGAGTTAATAAAAAGGTCCCATTTTGGGGTAATATTTGCTGGCTTGGGCTTAACCTATTCGCTTGATGGGGATTATAGTTTATTTGCTGAGATGGTACAAAAGTTGAGTCAGTGGACCCGGTTGGTGGTGATCCCCATGGTGGGACATTTTAATATGCGGGGGTTTAATGAATCGTTATATAAAAAGACCGGCTATATTAATAAGGTGAGCTTCGCCAGCGGCATCTCTCATGGGGAGGAGTTTGGATTTTTGGAGCAAGTGAGAAGTCACTTGGCCGATTGTGTGTTAGTCATAGGTTCAGATCCCTTCTCGAGTTTGCCTCACCATGTTTTGAGGGAGCTTGAGGGTGTACCCATCATTTGCTTTGACCCCTTTATCACCCCAACGACTAAGGCTGCCCAGGTAGTGTTTGGAACGGCGATCTCCGGTCTAGAAGTTGGTGGTAGAGCGATACGAATGGATGGGGATGAAATACCCCTACCTGTGGCAAAGTCATCTGGTTATCCTAGCGATGAAGAGATCCTCAAGCGACTGGCAGAAAAGGTGAGCGGATGAATCCACCAGTCTCCATTGTTATTGTAACCTACCGTGATGCTCTTCAGAAGGCGGCTGAGAAAAAGGGGCAAAGCGTGGAAAGTCAAGAGCGTGCCGCAGTGATACGATTATCCCCAGGTGATTTGAAAGCGTTGGGGGTAGAGGAGTATGGTAGGGTCAAGCTTAGAAGTGATGTTGGCATTGTAGTTGTAGAGGCAAGGCTAGACCGCAGCTCGAAGCCTGGATTCGGTTACATGCCGGTAAGTCGGTATACTAGTGAACTAATTAGCTATGATCCCACTAAAGCAAAGTTGCCAAATTTCAAACGAATAGAGGTGCAAGTCGAGCCCAGTGACGAAGATATCACCATCTGGGCTACTTAAGCTCACCCCTTATGAGTGCGAAATCTAAACCAACCCGGTTGAATTTCTAAAAACTTAAAAGGGGCCGCCAAAAAGTTCTACAACCTTTGGGGTTGATTTGGGAGGTTGGTAATTGCCTAAGAGGCAGCATCTTCTACCAATGCACATATTACGCTTCTTGCCCCGTACTGATTGCAAGCTTTGCGGATGCGTGAGTTGCTATGCCTTTGCCATAGCTCTGGCATCTAGGGAGAAAACTGTTGACGATTGTCCTGAGCTTCAGACACCAGCTTATCGTGCCGCTTATAAACGGCTAAGCGAGGACTTCGGGCGAAGGTTGGTTTTTGAAAAGGTCACTGGTCATCTCATAGACGTTGAAAAATGCATTGGTTGTGGGGATTGTGTTGTCTATTGTACCCGGAGGGTTACACCTACTGCTGCTGACAAACAGCCCCCCCCGATCCGGAAGCGAAGTGACATCTGGATGCGCAAGGCGCTTGGACATACAGCTACAAAGTCCACCGCTGTGGTGCTGGGAATAGTTGATGGGGTAGTCCAAGTAGTAAACGCAGATATGGATGCCTGTAAAGAATGTAGGGCATGCGAGGACAAATGCCCCACTGGTGCTATAGAGTTGCACAGATAAGTAGGCCTTGGAAGGCGGGGTGAGTTCTCTTAGGGGATGATTATGATAACTGTAGCTGAGGTCAATAAAGCTTTCCTCGACAAGGGGTTACATATTGAGCTGCCATTGCCGGATGATCGTGTAGTAAAAAAAGTGGAGATTTTAGAGAAACGCACCTGGCCTGGCGGTGTCGGAGTGCTACTAAATGTGAAATTTATTGATGAGCAGGGCCAAGAAGTCTCTGATATCTTCTTCTGTCAAGGGCGAAAGGAGTCTAAGAAGGTAGTTACCGTAGCTAGCCCGATTAAACCCTTAAAATCAGAGATGCTTCCTCAGCGGGAGCGGCTTACCTTTGAAACTGATGAAGAAGTTAAAGCTTACCTAAAGCTCGCAATCAGTCATCTCCTCCAAGATAAAGGTTACCAAGTGGCGGAGCAAAGTGAGGTTGACTTATACTTGGAGAAAGGAGGGAAGGGGTTCTTCATCAACTTGAGCTGCCGCTGCGATGATGAAGCCTTCAAGAGGATAGAGGAACTTTATGAGTTGCGTGGAAAGTATGGTGGAGACCATGACTATGGACTAGTGGTCCCGGCATTCCAAGAATATCTGGGCATCCCGTTACGCTCGCAGGAAGGGTGGGTGCAACGGCATCACGAATGGTTATCAGTACAGCATATCGGAGTCTATGCTGCTGATAATCAAGATCCTAACAAGCTTTATTCATTTACCGTATACCCTCAAGCGAGGGAGTTAAGAAGATATTTCATGATCACCTCCCAACAGTGGTCACTGGTTCGGGCTAAGTTCATTGAACGCAGAAGTGAGCGGAGTACTCTATAGTTATTGTTTTGCCCCCAAGCTCAGGTAGATTCTGTAATCTTTTTATGAGGTGATATGGTGGGATGGTATGCCGCTATACCAAGGTTAAGGCTCGGTTTTGCCCTTGCTTTGATAGGGGGAATCATCATACTCCTCTGTGGCATTGTCTTTGTTGCCATGTCATCTGAGCTGGTGGAGAAACTAGGGGAACAACAATTAGAGGAAGAATTGACTCAGCAGGCACTCTCCACAGTGGGTATCTTAGGAATAGTACTGGGGATTTTAGTGATAGTGGGGGCAATATTGGCTCGGTATAGAGAGAGGAAAATCCTTGGAGGCATGATGGCCATTATTGGCTCACTTCTGAGCCTGTTCAGTGGTGGTGGCCTTATTGTAGGCATGCTCCTTGGCATCAGCGGGGGAGCCTTAATACTTGCGGCGAGATGAGGTGCTACCAATTATAGTCATCCGCAAAATTCTTTATAATCCTCCTTGCCGTTGGGGATGTCAAACCCCCCTTAGTCCCCCTTTAGAAAAGGGGGACTTTGTAACGCATTAACAGCACACTATACCTGGAAAGTGAGCTGATCTAGCTCCGGTTTTCCGGGGAGCTTCCTCAGGATGACCGATGGGAATGAGCATCCCCTTTATTTTGTTTTCTTATGTCATCCCTTAAGCCTGTACTCAATCTCTTTCTCGAATCTCTGATCGCTGGGTTGCTCAATGAGATGTACCTCTTTATCACTAAGATGAATCTCGTCTTAAATCTCAAACTTCCAGGCGCACCACACCTCCGCAGGATGAGGGTCGGGGGGACATACTAGGCAAGAGACTTTTGCTTCAGGAGCGAAGGCTTGGAGCAGGCCAGCAAAACAGGCTATCCCTACCGGTTTACAGGGGAATTCTCCTCTTCCATCTCGTACCCTCGCTCTCTGAGGAGGGCAATCAGTCATGCGTAACACAACCCCATTATCAGCTAATCTTTCCATCTCTGGTTTGAAGGACACCCACAGCGGATCAAGTTCAAACACCTTGGCCAGGCCAGAGATACCGCTTTCAGTCACTCCGAAAGTTCTGGCTACTCTCTTAGCATGTATCGGCATGAATCTTTCCCAAACCTTGGTATCCAATTCAATGGCGGCCTCAAGTCCATACTTCTCCTCTGCAGCCAGAAACCACAAGCCATCTAAAGTCAGGGCACTTCGCGAAAGCAGCTCCTGCAATTTCTCCACAGGAATTTTAGCCAAGTGCTGATAAGTCATTTTTCCTACCTCCTGTTTCTGATTTGCCTGTTTGAACTCTCACGGATGAAGCCCCCCTAATCAGCGCGATTTCCTGGTGACAAGTGGGGCAGCGTTTATCTGGGGTGATTTCATATCTAGTTAGGCTAAATCCATAACGCTCGATGAGAATCTTGCCGCAACCGGGACAATAGGTGTTTTCGTAAGGGTGTCCAGGCACGTTCCCCACATAAACATACTTTAGACCTTCCTCCTTGCCGATATCTTGGGCCTTCTCCAAAGTGCTTACCGGGGTGGGAGAGGGATAAACTTCGTCTCTGAATTTATATGCTGGATAATAGGCAGTGACATGCCATGGGGTGACATCTCCCAATTCATTTTTGATCCTTTGGGCGATCCCCTTCAAGCATTCCTGGCTATCATTGATGCCGGGTATAACTAAGGTAGTTATCTCCACCCAAACCCCTAGCTCTTTTGCCTTGATAGCATTCCTCCATACCTTGTCTACATCCGCATTACAGAATTCGGCTACAGTCTCAGCCTCGCCTTTCACATCAATGTTCATGGCGTCCAATCCATGATCTACCAAAAGCTTCAGGGCCGGCAGCGTCATGTAGCCATTGGTGACATAGGTATTATAGTATCCTTCTTCCTTGGCCAGGTCAAAAACATCTATAGCATATTCCATCAGCAAAGTGGGTTCATTAAACGAGAGGCTGGTTCCTTGACAATTGCACCTTTGCACCATTTCTATGAATGTTATCGGGCTTATATACTTGCCTCTGCCAATCTTCTGCGGCGACTTCGAGATATCATGATTCTGGCACCAAGGGCAGGTGAAATTGCATGACCAGCTTCCCGCTGTTAATGCTCTGCTTCCTGGCCAGAAATGGAAAAACGGCTTCTTTTCAATAGGATTTACGCTCAGAGAGGAGATGTCACCATATTCCAAGGTGTAGAGTTTTCCCCCAATGTTTTTCCTGGTTTGGCAAAATCCCAATTTACCCGGAGGTATTTCACAATTTCTTTCACAGGTATTGCATCTGAGTTTTCCGTCAACTTGTTCATGCAATAATGCTTGCCGGATTATTTTTTCATTCATTGCCCAAGTTTAGGGAAGCATGGCCACATAGCTTCCTAAAGGAACATCTAATGAATTGGCTACAGGCTTGCACTTAGCCATGAAGATAAAGAATATTTTGCCACAAATAGATATTTCAGATAGAGTTTCGTAATGACCCATCCCCTTGGCTAATACTAAATTGGCTTGCTCGAACTCTCGCTTAAATTCATCAGAAGCTAAACAAAAATCTATCCCTACACTATCTGAGCCGGTAGTTATAACATTTTTTATTTCTACTTTGGCCCGGCGCAGATCTTCCCGGGTGATATCATTTTGAATTGGTGAGCCCTTAACTACATAGATAACTTGACTGAACTTTTCTATTTCGGTAATAAGCGGGAGATCGAAGAATATCTCACCAGCATTATCTGCCAAATATAGCACCTTGGCTACTTTCCCTGTTTGGAGAATGTTTAGCACCTTGCTGGTATCGTCTATGGCGAACTCGACCCCTCTGTTGGCGTCTTGGCCAACCTCTGCCAGAGTGCGAAAGAAATCTATGGCATTCCCCAAGGCTGAGAGCCGAAGATCGGAGTAAAAATCCGGTAGATAATTACCTTTCACTTGGTCATATATTTTCCTGGCCATCATTATCTCCTCGCCTTTCACCCCCTTATACGGATCTTCATTCCCACTCACCTCCCTTATAGCTCGCTGAACTTCACTACCCAAGTCGGCGGGCACCCTATGAGGTGAGAAGCCCTCCTTAAGCACCTTCATCCCCCTTCGAATAGCTGCTGCTCTAATCTCCTCATCGGTGGTAGCTAATCTGGCTGTCTGGTAAACTAACTTTTGTAGACATTGGTAGCAGTCTCGAGAGACCTTCATTTCGCTATAACCTATTTTAGTCCTTTTTAGCGTGAGAGGCCAACAATATTGACGGGAGCTGGCTCCAATGGCTAAAATAGACTTGTCGACTAAATCGGCTTTTCTACCCAGCGAGAATGGCATATTACTCGCTAGGTGGTTTAGGCGGGGAGGAAGATGGATAAGCGAAAGCAAGGCATGGGCCTAGAGGAGGCGGCACTTTCTTTTTTAGCCTGCTTATCACCTGAAGAAAGAGGGGGGAATCAGCAAGAGATTAACAAATTTGTTTTGTGGTATGGGAGGGAGCGACTCATTGCTGAGCTTACTGCTCCTGAGATAGCAAGCTATGCCGAGTGGATGGCCACATCAGTAGCTGATGTGGCCAAGAAACTTACCCCAATAAGAGCCTTTTTAGCCTATGCCCAAAAAGAGGGGTGGATCAAGACCAACCTTACTGTTCACCTCAGGGTGAAAAAGGGATTGCCTAAGGCAGTCCCTCCGGCTAAACAACGGCGGGGCAAACCGCTCGTCTTAACTTCATCCGGTTACGCCCGGTTAGAAGTGAAGCTTGGTGCCCTGAAAAAGGAGCGCCCTCACCTTGCTGAGGAGTTGCGTCAAGCTGCTGCCGACAAGGACTTTCGGGAGAATGCCCCACTGGAGGCGGCTAGAGAGCATAGGGAACAGGTAGAATCTCGGATTGGGGAAATCGAAACTGCTTTAAAGGCAGCAGAGGTGATTTCGGAAGGGCAAGAAGATACTTTAGAGATAGGACTTAGTAGCACAGTGGTGCTGCGTGATCTTAGCTCTGAGGAGCAGTTGAGCTATACCTTGGTCGATCCTTACCAATCCGATCCGACACGAGGCAAACTCTCTATTGCCTCACCTATAGGCAAAGCGCTGTTGCATCGGAAGGAGGGTGAAGTGGTCGAGATCGCTGTACCTTCCGGTAAATTGCGCTATCAGATTGAGCGGGTCGAGTGCCAAGCGTTTAAAAGCAAATAATCTAATGGTGGGTGATGAATGGCTCATAGACCACAACTTAAGGGTGTAAAGAGAACCAGAGGAAAACATAGCAAGAAAAAGAAGTAAGGTGGCGAGAGGCATTGAGGGTGATGGTTATTGGGGGAGGAGCTCGGGAGCATGCCTTGGTATGGAAGCTTATCCAAAGCCCAAAGGTGGCTGAGGTCTATGTTGCTCCAGGAAATGGTGGTATAGAGCTTATTGCCCACAATCTGGCAATCTCCCCGGTGAATATCGAAGCCCTCGCCGAAGCGGCTCGGCAATATAAAATCGATTTGACCGTTGTGGGCCCTGAGATGCCTCTGACTTTAGGGATAGTCGACCTGTTTCAAAGCCGAGGGCTGGCTATTTTTGGCCCAAGGGGAGCGGCAGCACTAATTGAGTCCAGCAAGGTCTTTGCTAAAGAGCTAATGCAAAAATATGGTCTCCCCAGTGCCCGGGGGCGGGTATTCACCTCTAGCGCTGCTGCTAAAGAATATATTCAATCTCAGCCGCCGCCAATAGTTATTAAGGCAGATGGGCTGGCAGCCGGGAAAGGAACTATAGTGGCTACTTCTCGAAAACAAGCCACTGAGGCGGTAGCTGAAATAATGGAAAGGCAAATCTTTGGCTCTGCTGGCGATAAGGTGATTATTGACGAATACTTGAGCGGCAGGGAAGTGAGCTTGCTCGCCTTCACCGACGGCAAAACTGTTGCCGGGATGGTGCCGGTTTGTGATTATAAACGAGCCTTCGATGGGGATGTTGGCCCAAATACTGGTGGCATGGGAAGCTATAGCCCCCCAGGCTTTTTTGGTCCCCATCAAATAGAGTTGGCAAGAAAGAATATACTCAAGCCCGCAGTATCAGCCATGGCTCAGGAGGGGGAACCATACCAAGGAGTGCTTTATGCTGGACTTATGCTCACCCCAAATGGGGTGAAGACGTTAGAATTCAATGCTCGATTTGGTGATCCTGAAACCCAAGTTGCTCTTCCCCGCCTCAAGACTGACTTGGTAGACATCTTGATGGCAGCAATTGATGGCACACTTGATCAAATGGAAATTCTGTGGAGCGAGGAATGTTTTGTGGGGGTGGTGATAGCCTCTGCTGGTTACCCTGGCGACTACAAAACGGGCTTCCCGATTACTGGTCTGGATAGGTTAGATAAAGAGATCACCGTCTTTCATGCCGGGACTAAGGCTCAAGGAGGGAAGATATATACCGATGGAGGGAGGGTGCTCACCGTAGTAGCTGGGGGGAAGACAATTGCTGAGGCAAGAGCTAAAGTTTACTCCCAACTTTCTGCCATCCGCTTTGAGGGTGGCTATTACCGGCAGGACATTGCTCAACAGGGATAAAGTAAGTAAATGTTGAAGCTGTTGACACAAGTGATAAAGGTTCATCCTCAAAAGCCTGAAAAAGAGGTTATGGCTAAGGCAGCCGAGGTCATAATGAGGGGAGGGCTGGTTGCTTTCCCCACCGAAACAGTCTACGGCTTGGGGGCAGATGCCTTAAACCCCAGAGCCGTGGAAAGAATCTTCCAGGCTAAAGGAAGACCTGCTGATAACCCGATAATAGTTCACCTAGGTGACTTGAAGCAGCTAGAAATCCTAACCAACTGTGTTTCCCCCCGGGCTTCCGAAGTTATGAAAAGATTTTGGCCTGGCCCGCTGACGCTGATTTATCCCCGCTCAGAGAAAGTTTCTCCGGTGGTCACGGGAGGGCAAGATACCGTCGCCGTCAGGATGCCAAGGGGTAAGGTAGCCTTAGCGCTGATTCGGGCATTGGGGAGGCCCATCGCTGCTCCCAGTGCTAACCTCTCAGGGCGCCCTAGTGGTACCACAGCGAAGCATGTCTTTTATGACCTTAATGGGGAGATTGATCTTATTTTGGATGCTGGTCCAGTGGAGATAGGGGTTGAATCTACCGTATTAGATCTATCTACCCAGCCACCGACTATACTCAGGCCAGGGGCAATCACCACGGAGGAATTGAGGGGGACTATTGGCGAAGTTGCACTGGGTAAACAATGTCAGCCAGTGACACGCTCCCCAGGCACTCGCTATCGGCATTATAGTCCTAAAGCAGAGGTCAGTTTAGTTAAACAAAATGCCTGGTATGAGATTGGCAAACTTATTGACCAATATATAGCTATGGGTAAGAAGATAGGCCTAATTACCCGCTTATACTATCCCCACTTCGATAGCAGTCGGGTCATTATTAAAGTTATGCCCCGAGGTCTTGGAGAATATGCTAAGGAAATGTTTGCCGCTCTTCGAGAATTGGATGAGGAGGGGGTGGACTGCATCATCGTAGAGGAGGTCGAACAAAAGGGGATTGGGGTAGCCATAATGGATCGGTTGCTGCGGGCTGCCGCTCACTAGGAGCTTTTATATGCCGCTAGTTGGCGTAATTATGGGCAGTAAGTCAGATAGGGAGCTTATGCAGCCAACACTGGATGTGCTGGCAGAACTTGGCATCGAATATGAGGTTGAGGTTATCTCAGCACATCGCACCCCGGAGAAGGCGCGAGAATATGGGCTCGGGGCGAGAGACCGGGGGATTGAAGTTATCATCGCTGGGGCAGGAAAGGCCGCTCATCTTCCTGGGGTTTTAGCCAGTTGGACTACCTTGCCAGTTATCGGTGTTCCCCTGGCGATAGGTGAATTTAGAGGAATTGATGCTCTTCTGTCTATAGTTCAGATGCCCAAAGGAGTGCCACTGGCTTGTGTTGCCGTTGGTTCGGCGGAGAATGCTGCCTATCTTGCCGCTGAGATTTTGGGATTAAAGTACCAGGAAATCGGAAAATCTCTACGAGCCTATCGGCAAAGCCTGGCTGAGTCATAAGCTCCACATCGGCCGTTAGAGATGTAGTGCAGGTCTTTGCGGTAAGGGGGAAGGTAAAAGGTGATTGAGCGTTACTCTAGGCCACAGATGAAAAAAGTCTGGTCGGAGCAGAATAAATTCGATAAGTGGCTTCAGGTGGAGATTGCAGTATGCAGAGCCTGGGCCAAGTACGGGGCTATTCCTGGAGAAGCTATCCCCAAAATCGAAAAAGCGCGTTATGACCCCAAGCGCATGGAGGAGATTCTCAAAGTAACTCACCATGATATGACCGCCTTTTTAGGCTCGGTGGGGGAAAGTCTTGATGCTGAGAGCAGATTTGTCCATCTAGGACTTACCTCCTCCGATGTAATGGACACCGCCCTCTCTCTTCAGCTTATGGAAGCAGCCAATATTCTAGCCGAGGATGTAGCTGGGCTAATTGCTACTTTAAGGGAAAAAGCCATCGAGCATAAATCTACCATCATGATGGGACGCACCCATGGAGTTCATGCTGAACCTACTACCTTGGGGCTTAAGCTCGCCCTTTGGGTCGAGGAAATGAACCGAAATAGCCACCGGCTCGCCGAGGCTAAAAAGGTGATTTCGGTGGGCAAAATCTCTGGCGCGGTGGGTACTCATGCCACTATACCTCCTGAGGTTGAGGAGAGTGCCTGTGCTGAGCTGGGAATTATCCCTGCACCTATATCTAGCCAAATTTTACAGCGCGATCGTCATGCCCAGTTTGTTACTACTCTGGCTATTATCGCTAGCTCAGTGGAGAAATTCGCCACTGAGATCAGAAGCCTGCAACGCAGCGAGATCATGGAAGTTGAAGAGCCTTTCGAGGCGGGGCAAACCGGCTCCTCTGCCATGCCGCATAAGCGAAACCCTGAACTCTGTGAACGCATCTGTGGGCTTTCCCGGCTCATCCGCGGACATGCCTTAACTTCCTTAGAGAATATTGCTTTGTGGCACGAAAGAGATATCAGTCATTCCTCAACTGAGCGTATCATCTTGCCTGATTCTTGCCTGGTGCTTGACTATATCCTGAGCCTATTTACCTACATCATGGCAAAGCTTCAAATTTACCCCGAACGGATGAAGGAAAACCTTGAGATAACCAAGGGGCTTATCTTCTCCCAAAGGGCTTTGTTGGCACTCATCAATAAAGGATTAAGCCGAGAGGTTGCCTACGAGCTTATCCAGCGCAATGCGATGAAAGCATGGGGGGAGCGGGTGAGCTTTTTCGATCTTCTCAGTGGCGACCCCGATGTCGTCAAGCACCTTCCCAAATCTGAGCTTGAGGGGCTATTCGATTATGGCTACTTCCTGCGCCATGTGGACGCCATCTTCGAGCGCCTGGGGCTGGGATAAAGAGAAGCATGATTGAAGCTCTGAGGACACTGAATCAACTCAAGAGAGAAGGTGTGATAAAAGATTACGCCATAGGTGGAGGATATGCGGTAAACTACTACTTGGAACCGATACTCACTTACGGCCTGGACATTTTTGTCTTAATGACTACAGATAAGGAATATTCAGCGCTATACCAGTATTTCAGAAGTCGCAAATATCAGATAGAAAATGTCTATATCATCATAGAGGGGATGCCCGTCCAGTTCTTGCCGAGCTTTATCAGCCCCCTCATTGATGGGGCTGTCAGACGAGCCAAAAGGATTAGGGTGAAGGGCATCCCGAGCAAGGTTCTCACCGTGGAATACCTGATAGCAACCTTGCTCACGGCTTTTAGACCAAAGGATAAGATGGTTATTCCTCACCTCTTAGAGCAAGCAGACATGCGACTGTTAAATGAAATTTTGGGGAGGTTTGGCGATGAGAAAGCTCCTCTCGATAACAGACTCGGAAGAATTTTGGAAAGTCTTCAGTGAAGAGCGTGAGGCGAGGAGGAAGCAGTTGCGGAACCTACCCCTTGCCAAGAAGATTGAAATCGTGGAGAAAATGCGAGCGGCACAACTGAACCCTCATGGGCGGTTGCCCACCAGCGAATCATGAAAATAGGTTGTCGTTGCGAGGGGCAAGGCCCCGAAGCAATCTCGGGGTAATGAGAGTGAGATTGCTTCCCCTTCGCT
>JGI24023J19991_10001574_pt1 | contig 17287 bp, 14 predicted proteins | sample Cruoilmetagenom1_FD_19991 | JGI IMG/M metagenome (IMG submission 19991) | reverse complement strand
CATTTCCATTAGTGAGAAAAACTCTAGGCAAGCAGCTGAACTCATTTCTTGAGTTAATACAGCCTTAGCATCCTCCATACTTTCCCAGTGTACAATATCTGTGTACTCATTATCCTTAACATGGACTAGCTCACGGCTGATAAAGCCCTTTAAACCATTAACAAAATCTTGTTGAAATTTCTCCGATGCACGCAACAAATCCTGTTCTGTTTTTCCCGGTAATAGCTTTATAGTTGCCATTTCAATAATTTTTCCACGCATAGTTCAATCTCTCTTTTATCTTTTCAGTAAATAATTGTATTAAGTAAGCCATTTTCATGGCTGTCCTCGATTAATGTACGAACTACAACTATAGACGCCCGCTACTGACACCATGTTGTCAGTAGTGATGATTATTTTTGCCATTTTTTCTTTGACAGCTAATGTTTCGGCTCAGGCACGCTATTTTTTGCGTCGCCTGGAGCCGATGCGACAAGAGTGTTTTTGATGGGTGCTTATTTATTTTCCATGCCAGCACTTGAGGAAAAGTAGTTAATCAATTTTAGTATGGGGGCATGGCGTTTAAACCGTCTCCTCTAACCCCAACTCTTTAATCTTGCGTGTCAGGGTATTACGTCCCCAGCCAAGTAGCGCGGCGGCATCCTGACGACGGCCACCGGATTTTTGCATGGCGGTTTCGATCATGATGCGTTCGAATTCCGGGGTCGCGCTGTCGAGGATACCGGACTCGCCGTTGGCCAGTTCGCGTTCGGCCCAGCGGCGCAGGGATTCCTGCCATTTCATGTCAGTGCTGCCGGTGGTGGTGGTTTCCTTCAGTTCCGGTGGCAGATCATCGATGTGGACCTCCTGCGACGGTGACATGACGGTTAACCAGTGACAGACATTTTCCAGTTGCCGCACGTTACCCTGCCAGCTGAGATTGGAAATATATTGCTCGGTCTCTTTATCCAGCGTCTTGGCTTCCATACCGAGTGACTTGGCGGCATGGTTAAGAAAGTGGCTGGCCAATTCAGGAATGTCTTCCTGACGCTCACGCAGTGGCGGGATATGGATACGAATTACGTTGAGGCGATGGAATAGATCTTCCCGGAACAGGCCGTCGTTGACCCGTGATTCCAGATCCTGGTGAGTGGCGGCGATAATGCGCACATCGACTTTAACGGGTTGATGGCCACCGACGCGATAGAACTCGCCATCGGCCAGTACGCGCAATAAACGGGTTTGCAGTTCGGCCGGCATGTCGCCGATTTCATCGAGAAACAGCGTGCCGCCGTCGGCTTGTTCAAAGCGGCCCTTGCGCGCGGCCTGGGCGCCGGTAAACGCGCCTTTCTCATGCCCGAACAATTCCGATTCCAGCAGGTCGCGCGGGATGGCGGCGGTGTTCAGGGCGATAAAGGGATTGCTTGCTCGTGGGCTGTGCCGATGCAAGGCATGGGCGACGAGTTCTTTGCCCGTACCCGACTCACCATTAATGAGCACGGTGATGTTGGAGCGGGACAGGCGGCCGATGGCGCGAAACACTTCCTGCATGGAGGGGGCGGCGCCGATGATCTCGGGTACGGCGAGATTCTTGCTGGTGCTGGCTTCACTCACCTGGCTGCGATTGTGTTGCACCGCACGGCGGGCCAGCTCCACGGCCTCATCGATATCAAACGGCTTGGGCAGGTATTCAAAGGCGCCGCCTTCGTAGGCCGACACGGCGCTGTCCAGATCCGAGTGGGCGGTAATGATAATGATCGGCAGGTTGGGATGATCCGTCTGGATCTGTTTTAGCAAGGCCAGCCCGTCCATGCCCGGCATGCGAATATCGGTAATGATCGCGTCGGGGGTTTTTTTGTGCAGTTGCTTGAGCACGCCATCGGCGCTCTCGAAAGTTTCCACATCCATATCAGCCTGTTTGAGCGCTTTATCCAGCACCCAGCGGATTGAGCGGTCATCATCAACTACCCAGATACAATCCTTAGCCATGTGTTTGCTCTCCAACCGATATCGGTAAAATTATTGAAAAAATGGTTTCACCCGGCTTGCTCTCGCACTCGATCATTCCACCGTGTTGTTGAATCAGTGACTGCGCGATAGACAGACCAAGCCCGGTGCCCTCGGCACGGCCGGTGATCATCGGGAAAAAGATCTTTTCCTTGATGTCATCGGGAACGCCGGGACCGTTGTCGATGATCTCGATACGTACCGCCAGGCGGTGGAATTCCTGGCCAATGGTAAATTTGCGTAGGATGCGGCTGCGTAGCCGGATCTCGCCCTTGTCGCCCATGGCCTGACAGGCATTGCGCACGACATTGAGAAGGGCCTGAATAAGTTGATCCGGATCGGCCGTCACATCGGGAATACTCGGATCATAGTCGCGCAGGATCTGGATTGAGGTATTTTTTTCCGCCAGCACCAGGCTGCGCACCCGTTCCAGCACTTCGATAATATTAACGTCCTTCTTACTTGGTATGCTGTTGGGGCCGAGGATGCGATTGACCAGGGTCTGTAGTCGATCCGCCTCTTCGATGATGACCCGGGTATAATCCTTGAGGGACTCATCATGTAGTTCTTTTTCCAGCAATTGCGCCGCGCCCCGCAGACCGCCGAGTGGGTTTTTCACTTCATGGGCCAGGCCACGCAACAATTCGCGGGTGGCCTTTTGTTGCGAGAGCAGGCTTTCGTCACGGGTAATACGCAACAGGCGATCCAGCCGGTTCATTTCGACCATCAATTCCTTTTCAGACTGATCGTTATGCAGGGCCGTGACGATCATGTCGACGGTGATTTCCTGCTGGGCCAGCAGCCGCAGTTTTTGTTCGTGTTTGGTAATGGGGTGGCCGGTGGTGAGTACCTCATGCAGGGCATTGAGCATCTGGTCGTCGATGTGCAATACCTCCGCCAGCGGCAGGCCGAGCAGGCGGTGGGCGCTGACCGCAAACAGCATCTCGCCGGCGGGGTTGATATAGCGCAGGCGCAGGTCCTGGTCGAACAACAACACGACCGAGTGCAGCGTATCCAGTACGCGTTGCTTGATCATTGTCTCGGCGTTGTCGGTAAAAGTGGCCACGGCATTCATATATCAGAGTTTTGCAATATTCAAACCAGCTTTGGGCCGACTTGGTGCATTTTTCGATATATCCATTTAATATTTATTAACCTATTGATATTAAAAAGAAATAAACCGGCGCCGAAAGGACTGGGCCAGCCAGCCGAGTGGGCCTTGTGGCTCAATGCTGAATCATAATAGCGCAATAGGCAGAGGTGCGCACCAATTTAGTGCATTGGCTCGACGTTGGTCAGGAATCGTATTCGTCGTCGAACTCAGGCGCTTTGGGGGCAGGCGGGGCCGCCTTGCTGCGGGGCTTGAAAAAACGTAGCACATGAAAGCTTACCGAGTCCGAATGGATTAACACCTTGTTATTTTTATCGATCACCTGGATGACCAGGGTATGGGTGCCGCGGTCGGTGTTCTTCAGGATTTGTGGTCGATCGGTCTTGAGGACGCTTTTGCCATCGAGCAAATATTCGATTTTATGGCCTTGATAGAACTGCAGGCCGGGCACAAGGGTGAATTTGACCTCGATATCACCATTATTGGCGCGAATGGTCTCGTTGCGACCGGGGCTGTTGATGGTCAGAGAGGTATAAGGACCGACCGAGCCGGGTTTGGGTTTGATTTTCTGTTTAGGGCGAGGCGTCAGTTTGGGGGTGGGGACGGCCGGGGCGAATTTGTAGGTCGGCAATTCTTCCATCTTGAGTTCTTCCGAGCCCTTGGTGGGTTGATCGGAAAACTCCACGACCCCATCAGGATGGAATTTACGAAAGACCTTTTTATCCTCTTCCGCCTGCGTGGGAGGCTCTTCTGCCTGGGCGGGTAAGGCGAAAGCAGTGGCAAGCAGGCTAGTGAAAATAACTTTTATAACAGATGGTTGGCAATTCATGCCTTAGCATAACAAGCTTTTAGGCATCCGCCACAATAAAAAACGCCCCCAACAAGGGGGCGTTTTATCGAGCTTAACAGCGTCTGGATTAGAGGCTGTAGTACATGTCAAATTCCACCGGGTGGGTGGTCATGCGCACGCGGGTGACTTCATCCATTTTCAGGTCGATGTAGGCATCGATCACGTCATCGGTGAACACGCCGCCGGCCTTGAGGAAGTCACGGTCTGCATCCAGGGCGTCCAGCGCCTGGTCAAAGCTGTGACAAACCGTCGGAATGGCCTTGGCTTCTTCTGCTGGCAGGTCATACAGATCCTTGTCCATGGCTTCGCCAGGGTGGATTTTGTTCTGGATACCGTCCAGACCGGCCATCATCAGGGCAGTGAAGGCCAGGTAAGGGTTGGCAGTCGGGTCAGGGAAGCGGACTTCAACACGACGGCCCTTGGGATTCGCCACATACGGGATACGAATCGAGGCAGAACGGTTACGGGCAGAGTAGGCCAGCATGACCGGGGCTTCAAAGCCGGGGACCAGACGCTTGTAAGAGTTGGTCGAGGCATTGGTGAAGGCATTCAGGGCACGGGCGTGTTTGATGATACCGCCGATGTAAAACAGGGCCGTTTCAGACAGGCCGCCGTACAGGTCACCAGAGAACAGGTTCTCGCCGCCCTTGGCCAGCGACTGATGCACATGCATACCAGAACCGTTATCACCCACCAGTGGTTTTGGCATGAAGGTGACAGTCTTGCCATAGGCGTGACCGACGTTCTGGATCACGTATTTCATGCGCTGGTTCCAGTCGGCGCGCTCTACCAAGGTGCTGAAGCGGGTGCCGATTTCACACTGACCGGCCGTGGCCACTTCGTGGTGATGCACTTCAACCGGTACACCCATTTCTTCCAATGCCAGACACATGGCGCCACGGATATCGTGCAGGGAATCAACGGGTGGTACGGGGAAATAACCACCTTTGACGCCAGGGCGGTGACCCATGTTGCCGTCGGGATAGATGCGCTCGGAGTTCCACTCGGACTCTTCAGCGTCGATTTTGTAGAACGAGCCGCTCATGTCAGAGCCCCAACGGACGTCGTCGAGGATAAAGAATTCAGGTTCCGGACCAAAGAAGGCGGTATCGGCAATGCCGGTGCTCTTCAGGTAGGCTTCACCACGTTTGGCGATGGAGCGGGGGTCACGTTCATAGCCCTGGCCGGTGGCAGGCTCGATAATGTCACAGGTCAGGATCAGGGTAGGCTCGTCGGTGAACGGGTCCATGATGGCAGAACCCGCATCGGGCATCAGAATCATGTCGGATTCATTAATGCCTTTCCAGCCGGAAATGGATGAGCCATCGAACATCTTGCCTTCGTCAAAGACCTCGGCGTCAACGGTGTGGGCCGGTACAGAGACGTGTTGCTCTTTACCGCGGGTATCGGTGAAACGGAAGTCGACAAACTTCACGTTTTCATCTTTCATCAATTTAAGTACTTTGTCTGACATTTGGATGTCTCCTCCAGGTAAAACATTTCAATTACGAGTAAATTCGGTAAATTTATTGCCATTGAGTGCATTTACCATGCCATTAGATAACTTGTTGATTTAAGTATCATTTGGCACGGGCTTTAGCTCAGAAGGCACTATAATGGTGCAACAAGAACCCGTGATGCACAATATTAGTGCGTCAGTGATAATGGAGTTTTATCTGGCCAATTTCGCTGAGATTTTCAGCAACCCGGTCAAAACGCCGCCTGAGTTCTTCTCCCTTAGCTGGATCATGCGCGATCACGGCCAGTGGTAGCAAGAGCTCGACATCAATTTTTCCCTCTAAATAATGCAGGGTGATGTCATCTATTTGCCGGGATTCGTGGATTCCGGCCCAGGCCGTGTCGAGTTCTTTCAGCAGCGCCTCGCGCAGGGGCAGGCCGGCATTGGGGGCATGTATCTCATCGTCCTCTGGATCGATATGCACCATGACATCGCTGACCTCATCATATTCCTTAATCAGGGAATGGCGGACGGTCTCGCTGATCTGGTGGCCTTCCGANACGCTGAGCTGGGGGTCGACCTGGATATGCACATCGACCAGCGCATCGCCGCCCATCAGGCGNGTGCGTAAAATGTGCAGGGTCTTCACGCCGTCGACATTGAGGATACTNTTGCGAATCNCCTCAACCTTTTCCGGTTCCAGCCCGGTGTCGATCAGTTCACGCAGNCTGTGCCAGGCCAGATCCCAGCCAATNTTGGCGATCATGAAGGCGACGCCGACGGCGGCCACGGCATCGAGATAATTCAGTCCGGCCATGCTGCCGGCCACCCCGACCAACACAATCACCGATGAAATGGCGTCGGAGCGTGAATGCCAGGCATTGGCCTTGAGCATGTTGGAGCGAAACTTCTTCGCCGCGTGCATGGTGTAGTGATAAATGGCCTCTTTACTGACAATAGAGATACCGGCCACCACCAGCGCCCACATGCCCGGCATCCACAGGGCCTCCGGATGGAACAGGCGATCGATGGCGTCGATACTGATGCCGATGGCCACGGCGGTCAGGGCAATACCGAGTCCGACGGTCGCCAGGGTTTCGATGCGGCCGTGACCATAGGGGTGCTCCTCATCGGCCTCCTGATGAGAATGCTTGGCGGCGTAGAGCACAATACCGTCGGTGACGAGATCTGATAAAGAGTGAATGCCGTCGGCGATCAGGGCCTGGGAATGGGCGGTAAAGCCGATCACGATCTTGGCCACACCCAGGAGTAGATCGATCACCGAGCCGATCAGGGTGACCTTAACGGTCTCCCGATAGCGCGAGCTGTTTTGCTCCGCCGCCGAGGGGAGGTGATGATGGTGATGGTCGTGACTCATGCGTCGCCTACCTCAAGGGTGATGATGACCTCATCGCCCTGTTGTTCTGTATGAATGACCTTGTGGCCGTTGATGCGGCACCAGGCCGGAATATCGTTCAACGCGCCGGGGTCGGTGCAGGTGACGGTCAGCTGATCGCCCGCCTTGAGTGTTGCTGCCTTGTCCTGGGTGCGGATCACCGGCAGGGGGCAGAGTATACGCCGCGCATCGAGTTTATGCTGGCTCATACGTACCAGCTCTCGTCGATCTCATGGACCGGCATGGGGCTGACAGCAAAGTCCCTTGTTTCACCTTCGGGCCAGACCGCCTGCACGGTGACGCTATCGGCGCTGCGACCCTGACCAAAGCGCGCCGCAATACGGCTGGCCAGCTCGACATCATCGGTCGAAATATCCTTGCCATCGAGCAAGACCAGCGGGCCGTTGTGACTGGTGGTGTGCAGGCTAATAAATTGTCTACGATAGCCTTCCATGAATTTGTTCTCGCCCTCTTCGCGACCGATGATCATTTTAAAATTCGGCCGGGGCCGGATATGCCGACCGACCTTTAACAGCATAATGTCATCCAGCTCGTAGTCACGCGAGGAGCGATGCTCCCACATATCGACCACTTTCTTCGAGTACTTTTCATCGGTCAGAAAGCAACAACCCCCGGCCGGAGTCGCATAGTCCGTGAAACCATACTGGGCGGCCAGGGCCATCTGCGGTTTGCGGTTACGGCCGTTGAAACCCAGCAGCTCATCATGCCGCACCCAACCCTCCCGTTCCGGCAGGGTCTCCGGCAGGTTGATTGCAGACAGCGGACGGAGTAAGCGCTCACCCGCACCGGACTCATGTGCGATCACCGGCATCAGATCCTTGCGCTGCGACATGGGCCGCTGGCCGACCACCTCGCCGGTAATAATAAAATCAAAACCATTCTTCTCGATCCACTCCAAGGCCTTGCGGATCATAAAGGTCTTGCAGTCCTGGCAGGGATTCAGGTTGGCGCCATAACCGTGCTTGGGATTGAGCAATACATCTTTATATTCATCGATCACGTCGACAATATGTAGCTTGATGCCGAGTTGCTCAGCACACCACAGCGCATTATTACGCTTCTCCTTCTTCTGGTCACGCTTGCGGATGGCATGGGTATGGCCCTCCACACAAAACCCGGTAAAGAAATTGATCCCCTCCACGTGCACACCCTGATCCATCACCACCTTGGTGGCCAGCATGGAATCGAGTCCACCGGAGATTAGGGAGATGGCTTTGGGTTGGGTCATGGGGAAACCTGTCGTCTGGAAAGGGGGGCGATCTTAGCAAATCGCAGCGGGTCTGACAGGACAGATAGCTAAATTTTTCGGCTGAATTTTGTGAGGGAATAGGAGCGGACTGTGTCCGTGAAGATATAACGGCGTGCGTTGGATCAAGGTTAAGGAAGCCAAGGGGGGTGTCTTTTGCAAGTCTAATGCAAACAACACCGTTTGTACTTCTTGCCACTCCCACAAGGGCAAGGGTCATTGCGGCCGACTTTTGCTTCGTCGCGCTCATAAGGGCCGAAATTTTCCGCAGTCACGGCCTGATAAATGGATCGGCCCATGTCTGCATAGCTGGCCATGGCCTGGGTAAACATACTGCATACGGTCTCGGACATTTCAGCCACGCTTATATTTTTCTTTGTGGCCTCATGACAGTAAGTCTCGGCCAGTTTCTGGTCGGCAAAAAAGCTTAATATCATCATGCAGGAGCCCAGCTCTTCGTCCAGTTCGTCCGTAAGGTAGTCGCCCCACACTCCATCCAGCCAGCTATGACCTATAAAAAAACCGATTGACCATTGCGCCAACGGCGTTTCCTCAGCCAGATTTTCGATGGCTGGCTCACGCACTACACACGCATGTGGTAAAACCGGCTTGCCGCTAAACATTTGGTGGTTCAGCTCGTTGTATAAATCCATCAGTGACTGTAAAACGGATTCGGCTTCCTCCTCCGTGGCGTAATTTGCCTCCTGTTCATCGAATATCAAGGGCATCCATGCCGATGGTTTGATGAGCTCAGGTGCAGAAGTTACGGCAAACAAAAAACCGTTTAACCGCATATAGTTCATGGTGCCCTCTGGTCGCTCCGGCGCAGCGAGGAAGACTTCAAGTTGTTGAGCGTAATCAGTCATAGAATCAAATGGGTGCAAATGGAATACCCGATTTTAATCCTCTGTCCAAAGATTGAAAACCGGTTTTTTAGATGTAGGTCGGGTTAGCAGAGCGTAACCCGACAGGAGTCGCGATAGCGACACATAGTTGTTGGTAATAAAGTGCCTAATGTTTCAATTTAGAAGCCAGATATTAAGAGCAAATATTAAGATGCTGCTACTGGTTCTTTGTCGGTTTTCCTGCTGTTCTTAATATCGTCAATTACAACCTTGAGACTTTTTAAGTCATCACCAAATTCCTGTGCAGTGGGTATGGTCGTATTCCTGATAGAGGAAGGATCATGCGCATCAGTTATACCGTGACACTTTTTATGTAGCATTTGAATCTTCTCACACTCTTGTGTTTCAAAACCCATTATCTTGTGAAGGTTACCCACATTTATATATTCATTGTAGCGTTGCACTATGCCATTCAAAATTAAATCTTCAGCTACACGTTCGATTGTTGCACGTAATAAACTGTACAAGTTCCTGATTTCAAGTACCTGACTCTCGCTTGGATAGGCTGGCCATGGGTGTTCAAGGTTACGGAGACAATCTTCTAGATGTTTTATCCTTTGTTTATATCCCATATGAATCCATGGCAAGCCTTCATTAATATGGCCAGGTTGATCATCTCTCCACTCAAGGTAGTGCATAGTATTTGGTACACCAGCCTGATCAATAGAATATCGAAGCTCACCCAGAAATGCGGTATCGTGTGTAAGTACAATTACCTGCCTTTGCATTGCTTCTTCAACAAGTCTACGAGCCACTTTCTGGCGCCTGTAATGATCTAGTGATGACACGGGGTCGTCGAAGACGATGCCGCCCGAGTGGTTTGCAAGACTCAGTTCTGCCAGAAAAGAACCAATTGCTATGGCTCGTTGTTCACCCTCACTCAGAATTTCTTCAATTTTGCTTGTTACTGGGAAATCCAGCGAAAGGCGATATATCATTTTCCCCCTGTCATTTCGACCATTGAGCTTTGTTCGTACATGTGAAATCCCAAGGTTATTAAATTCAACATCAAGTGACTTTTTGAGATCAGGTGTTATCGCGTTGCTTGCAAATTCAGTGGATTTATTTGAGATGGGCCTAGTTTTTAAATCAGATTTGCAGGATTCGAGTGCATGCTTGAATTTCTTATTTTCAATAAGGCCAATAATTGCATTTATACTTTGCCTAAGGTTTTGTCGTGCTCGTAGCTCATCACGTTCGGCCTCAAGTGATTTGCGCTTGGATTCATCGGAAGCCTTTACCATTTCATCTGCTGTAGATGTGAGCTTTGCTGCAATATTGTGCAGCGCTTGTCTCGGATCATCCCCAAATAAAGGTGTATCGTCCCATTTGTGAATCTTCACTGCATCAAGCATCCATACCCGCCGTGCAATAATGATAGACTCAAATATGTGCACAGTATTGACCAAAGCTGAATCCAGCCCTAACAATTCCTCAGCAAGTGTATCGTCAAACACGATATCAAGATTGGCTGACTCAATCTTTTTTATTGAACTATCGAGCTTTGTTCGATTTTCTTGGGCGACTGTTGCAGCATTATCCTGTATATACAGTTCGAAGCGCTTTAGCCGATTAGACGCATCTTCGCCAAGTGGTTGTTGACAGAGAGGGCATTGTGTATCTTCACCAACATGAGGAAACTCATCGTTCGTATAGGCAGCTTCTGTAGAAAACCTGCGTGCTGCTTCAAATAAAAATTTCCAGGCTGGTTCACCCGTGCCAGGCAATAAATCTTCACCGGCCCGAAATTGGGCAGCGGCAATCGTTTCGGCGTGTGTTGCTGACTGTGCTGTATCATCGAGTTTTTTTAATTTATTGACGGCAGTGTCGCTGACCCAAGTAAGTGCGGTATCGATACGCTTAATTAGCTCAGCTAAGCGCTGAGCAGAGAGTCGCACTTGTTGTATTTGTTTTGCAATGATTTTGGGATTGGCTTCTACCAGAATTTTATCAAGCTCACTAATTCGCTCAATTTCTTTTGGTGAAAGCGTAGATAATTTTTTAACTGATGCTGGATCAGTCTTTTCACTAAGGCTGGCAATCATTTTTCCTACAGCGGTGTTACCTAGCAGATGTTTGAATGGCTCATCATCTACATTGATTGTTACCAGTTCCTGCTTTAGCCGTTTGTTAAGTTCTGGAATGACAACCTGAGCTAGGTTTTCAACGATATCCAGTCCATACGGCTGGTAAGCCGCCTCTCCCTCAGAAAGATAGGCTCGAGCACAGTGGCTATCAAAGACTGCGATTGTGGAGAGCTCATCCGGCGGTATAGTGTCACGAATCCATTTTAATGTTTGACTGGTACCATCTGTCTGAATGTCAAATTGTGCCTCAGGAGTGCTCTTTTGCGCCGTCGGATCTGTCGCATCGGGATGTACCGTTTCTGACTGATCACGAGCACGACAGGCTTGTTTTAAAACACGCGAATAGCCTGATTTACCTGAGCCATTACCACCATAAATGACGGTGATGCCATCGGGTGAAAATTTCAGTGTTTGTCGAGGCGCAATTCGATTTACATGCGTAAGATCATGCATGGATTTTAGGGTAACGGTTGACACACCAGATATTATTGCCGGAAGATGACTAGCTGCTAACGGGACAGGCTGAAGGTTGTTTGTGTTTGGTATGCCATGTGTGGCTTTGAGCAGGGTATAGAGCTCATCATAGTCTTGAGCAGATAAGACAGACTCATTTTGAAAAAGACGCCTAGCCGCATCTCGCTGCCATAGCACAAGATCACTCTCGGTCCATTTTAATATTTTATTGAGCAGCGACACGGCTTTCTCCTTGAGCAAACTGGTTTTATTTACATATTCATGTCATATTTTGATATTACAATTTGTATACGGGCCATTACCAGCTACCCTCTGGCTCATAACCAAACGTCCGTTCAAATCGCTTCAGGCTTTGACTAATCCAGTTATCGTATACGGCTTGTGTCATCGGCAAAAACAGCTTCGAAAAACCAAGATCATCCTTGCCGGTCATGCGCATGCTGAGAGAGCTGCCCGTAGGTGGTTCGGCAACGTAAGTGTTGTCCATGTTTTGTAGTTCTACGTGAATATAACCTGACGTTGCATTGCATAAATGCCAGAAACCATGTGCAAACTGCGACAAGATAGATGGTGAGGCAAAGTGGCCGGAAAAAATACCATCTGCTTTAGCAAGTGGATTTGCCAGCAGGATAATTAAACCATCATCAAAGCATGCGTAGGTAATTTTACCTGTTTTCAATCCAGTCCAGTCATCACCTGTGATTACCTCATATCCATCCCGCATGCGTGCCATTTCCGTAGTGCATAGCTGGTTAAAAATACGATCAAGCTGTGACTCCAAACTAACGATATCAATGGCCTGCATAGGCTGTGGCCAGAAGGCCAGCGCAAGTTCAGGCTCTCTATCATAATAATCATTGGACATAGTTTTGGTGGCCGTTTCGACGCGCTGTTTAAAATCTTCCTGTGGTGCAGCCTGCCGCATGGCGTCGTGCTGTATTAACGCCTTGATGATCTCATCCTTGAGTTCTTCGGGGGTTGAGAAACCTGCGCGATTAAACCCTTGCTGGAAATTTTCAACCTCTAGTCTAAATGCCTGTTGTTCAGGCTCCATCTCGATATTATGGGTAAAGGTAAGCACGGGCTTATTGGTCGCCAATGCCGTTTGATACTCTGCATGGGTAACTGAAATGTCTTCCGGTGTTTTGCTACCGTATCTTTCACCCATAATGAGAATATAGATGTCGCTCTGTTCTACCTCATGAGTACAAGCGATTTCTGAGGAATATGCTCGTGCCCCAAATTGCTCACTCATGATTGTTTGGTGACCGGTTAGTTCAACAGCCTGTTTTGCTGCCTGACGAAAGGATTCAAAATCACCGATTACTGAACTGATAAATACTTTACTCATAATATAAACTGCTGCTTAACCTGTTTATTACCCAGATACCGGTTGAGTAACCGGTAATTTCCTGTTTCATAACGAACCCGCCCAGCGATGATGGCCGGGTGAATATTCAGCTGCATGGCTAGCGCCATCATATCACTGGATTTGTATGACTCACGTACCGCGCTTTTGCGCCATATCTTGTTTGGAATGAGTACCTCTTCGGCCAGGGCGTCGGCTTCTTGTTCAACTTTATCTTTGGGTTGCTTGTCATCCGTATCATCAAAATACGCACCGCATTCATCATCAAAATGTAGTGCCACATGCGCCAGTTCATGCATGAGAGTGAACCAGAAGTTGTCCAGCCGATCATGGCGCAAGGTCAATGCAATGACGGGTGTTCCATCGGCCAGACACATGGCGGCGCCATCAAGGTAGGTCTTTTTCAGGTGTGATTCGACAATAAGGTGGATGCCGTGGCGGTTGAGAAAGGTTCTGGCAACCTGCGGCCCGTTGTCCTGCCAGCTTTGTTTAATGAGATCCTGCATGAATGCCTTGTTGACGGTGCCGGTCTGATATTTAACATCCAGGGGATTTTCGTTCGCCAGATGTAATACTCGCGCCTGCCAGGCAATGAGCGAAAAACGATCCATCTCATGTTCACTACGGATGTGATCGGCCTTACGATAAAGGATAGCTTCGGCTTTTTCATGGTCGATGATTTGCAAAAAGTGGCTCATTAATTCTTCGGCGTGGGTCTTGGCGTCATTTAACTTGCCTTTAAAACCGGGAAACCAGTTTTGTTTGAACATTTCGTTAATCGGGAACTTGAGCCAGTCGATATCGGAATCTTCCGGGAGTTCTGCCCCTGGTTCCTGAATAAGGACCTCAGCGGGGATGCCGAGGCCTTTGTTTAAGGCGCGTATCATGCGCAGAGTCAGTGGCCGTTTGCGGGCCAGAATTTCCGATACCCGGTTTGCCGATCCCAGATAGGCAACAAGATCACGTTGCTTGAGACTGGCCTGATCCATGCGGAAACGGATGGCATCGATCGGATCTGGCAGACCGATATCGACATGTTTGCTTTCATAGTCTTCCAGCAGCAGGCCAAGCAGTTCCAGTTGGTCGGCATCTTTGCTGCCCTGCTGTGGATCGGCATCCATCAATGTTTCCAGATGCTGCAAGGCTACATCGTACTGCGCCTGATTTTTGATCACTGAAATATCCATCATCCCCTCCTTACCACTTTTGTTTGTCATACTCCGCGTGGGTACCCAGCCATTTGATGAGTACAGTCTGAGTGTTATATGTGACTTTCACGACCAACCGGTAGTGGTTACCTTTTATGTTGAAAATCACGATGTTGTCATGCAAAAAACTGGCGTTGGCATAGCGGTTCTTGACGTCCTGCGGGATTTTCCATACTGCATGTTTGGCCTCGCTTAGCCACGCCTTCACCTGCCCGCAAGCATCCTTGTGCTCCTGACAAAAATCATCGATTTTGCCTGTTCCTATGACTCGCATTATAGTCTATTAGTTCCCATAATGGGAACTAATATTACCCCCCTATTTTGGGATGATCAATGGTTGAATATTATATTTTATTTTTTAAATTCTATAAGCTGAGGTGGACGCTAAATAGTTGCTGCTCTTTCTCTGGCTCAATGAATGGCTGTTGCAAATAAGATCAATGCTTTGATCATACTTGTCGTTCCTTAATATTATCTTTGTTTATCAATGAGATATAGGCCTGCCTTAAGAAAATCTGCTTGGTATTTGGGTTTATAAATCTGGACTTTCCCCCTCATTCAGCTCCGATTGTTCCAACACCAGCGATTTAGGTGGGCATTTCTTTCTTCCATAGGCATCCATTTTAATCCGTGAAAGGAAATCGTCGGTTAGTTTCGGATATGTGAATCAATTCCGTTTCCAATGGAACCCTTTTTGCCATCAGTGCGTGTAGTTAGCAGCGATGTTGGGTTTTAATCCCTGCATTTTATATGTGTTTTGCACAGATTATTTGGAGGAAATGATGGAACTAAGAAAATTAATGGTGATTGGCGCCACGGCAGGTTTGATCTCGGGGCTGGCGGCCTGTGGCAGTGGTGATTCGGGTGGTGTCGCATTGGTAAGCGGCGCCAAATATATTTCGGGTCCGATTACGGCCTTTGGCAGTGTGTATGTGAATGGTGCCAGATACAACACCGACAATGCCACCGTCTATGTTGAAAACAACATGGCCAGTGAGTCTGAACTGCGGGTGGGTATGATGGTCACCGTCAAGGAGTCCAGCAACGGGTCGGCTGCGGAGATCCATTTTGATGATGACCTGGAAGGTTATGTTATTAGCAGTGATGTAGGCATCGATGGAATAGGCGTCATGAACGTGATGGGACAGGAAGTGACTATCACTACTGATACTATTTTTGAAAGCAAAGTCGACTTAATTACCGATGTTGCTGGCGTGTCTGAAGGTAATGTTGTTGAAGTAAGTGGTTACTCAACTGGCACCGGCGCCATTACGGCCACCCGGCTGGAGGTCAAAGCGGTAAGTCTGACGGACTACCTGAAGGACCACACCAATGGTGTTGAAGTGAAAGGTGTCGTGGCTGCACATAGTGAAGGCAGCCATACCTTTACCATCGGTAGCCTGACGGTCAACTATGCCGGAGCCACTCTGGACGATATGCCGGTTGGCAATTGGGATGGCCTGTATGTCGAAGCCAAGAGTAGGCTGGAGCTGAATTCCCAGAACCAGTTGGTCGCCTTCAAGGTGGAGCTGGAAGACGATGGCGCTAAAGGCAAGCACGGTGATGAAGACGATGAGGTTGAAGTCTATGGCGAAGTCACGGCCGTGACCGGTACCACTGTCACCGTCAATGGTCAGACCTTCCAGTTGGATGTCAGCCTGGAATACGAGCATGGTGGACGGGCCGATCTGATAGCAGGTGCCATGATCAAGCTCGAGGCCTATGTTAACAACGCTGGTCAGCTGGTCGCCAAGGAGATCGAGTTTGCGGATGACGAATCCCAAAATAAGGAGCTGAAAGGGTACGTTTCCACGATTGATCACTCCGACACCAACGTGGGCACGATTGAGATCGATGGTGCAGGCTTCCAAATCAACAACAGCACCATCATGCATGACGACCGTGATGAAAATGGAGCTACCCCGGACACTCACTTTAATCTCTCTAAATTGAGTGTGGGTGAGTATATTGAAGTTCATTATGTCACTAACGGTGACGGAACTTTTACAGCGACCAAGCTGGAACGTGAAGACCCGCTATAGCCATTAAGTGTGTGCGAGATGGGTGGCGGCGTTGTGGCCGCCACCGATCAACCCGGGTTCCGTCAGGAATCCGGGTTTTTTTATGCCTGATGTATCGCCGTAAATGATCGGGAAATTACAAATCCTGGCCCTCACCCTCATTCACTGCCAATTGTTCCAGCGCGTGCAGGTAACCGGCGCGGTAGGCGCTGGCTTTGGGGAACAGGCGATGGGCGTATTCGAGATAAGCAGAGGCACGTTCGCTGCAACAACGGGTTTCCAACAGGCTGAGGCCGAGTTGGTAGGCCAGTTCGGCCACCATGGCGTCCTGGTTGTCACCGACGGCCATCTGGTGGACGATTTCACTGCCTGTGCCATCCTGGCGGTAAAAGACCAGGTAACGGTATGCCCGGCTTTGGCGGGCCTGGGCATGTTCGTAAACGCTGCAGGGGATGTTGGCGTTGTTTTCATCCTGACAAATACCGAGGCCGCGATGCCTGGCATATTTCGGGACGGAAGCCGGGGCAGGCAGGGGACAGCGCATCTGGTGGTCACCAAAACGGGGGGACCAGATGAGCTGCTCTCCGGCGGTGGCATCGAGTTTGACAATGGCCTTGGGTTCCAGGCCCCCTTTATAGAACACTCGATAATCACTATTTTTGTGGCGATAATCCTGACAGCTGTATTGGGAATGCAGGCCGGTAAAGCCGGATTGGCAGATTTTGATGCTGCCAAGCGGGGCGGTACCGACTGGAAATTTGGAAAAGCATTCATTGGCGTCGGCCGTGCCGGAAAATAAAAGGGCCAGGCCTGTGGTGATGTTCAAGATCGTTCTGGACATGTTAAAACTCCGTCTCTAAATCATGTAAAGCATTCTTCTTCTCTTTACGTAGCGGTTTATTTAGGCCGGGTTTTAATATTTTTTCATTGTGATAGCTCAACAACAGCGACTATTTGAGCAAATAGCCGGGGGCCAATGGTTAAATCAGGTCAAAAGTTAACCGTTGTGGCGGGTTTGGTGGCGAACCGTCAGTCCCAAAGACCAATAATGGACAGCGTCAGGCTGTGTTCCCGGCATTCCGGGCAGGGGTATGGGTGTTGCTCGGCCTCACTCGAGAGGAGAATCAGGGCGGCCTTGCACTCGGGGCAGTGCA
>JGI24023J19991_10001571_pt1 | contig 17299 bp, 16 predicted proteins | sample Cruoilmetagenom1_FD_19991 | JGI IMG/M metagenome (IMG submission 19991) | reverse complement strand
TATTGCGTATACAATGGATCAACATACATTTGCATTCGACTATAGAAAAATAAAATGGTCAGATGCTAAAGGTTATGAAGCATTTGGTTGGGAAGACTCTGATGTTTATGCATTTGGTTATCAATATACACAAGACAACTGGGCTTTAAGAGCTGGTTATAATCGTGCAGATTCTGCTGTAGTAGAAACAATGAATCCTTCAATCAACATGTTCAACCTTCTTGGATTCCCTGCTACAGAAGAACAACACTATACATTTGGTGGTACATACGCATTTAATGACCAATTCTCAGTTGATTTAGCATATGTTTATGCTCCAGAAAATACTGAAACATTTGATGTAAGTGCACTTCCTATGGGACTAGATTCTGTAACAACAGATCACAGTGAAAACAGTCTTTCATTTCAGTTAAACTATAAATTTTAATAGACTTTTCACACTCACATAGAAGATATGCCCAATGTGGCATCTCTTCTAAACTCACCTTTATATTTCATTCTCATTCTTCTCATCTTTTTTCTTTTGTGGCTTTTTCACCTCTGTGTTTTCTTCTCTTTTTTTAGGAAAAAATGACTTAACATTATCTATGAGTGTACACCATGTCGTCCTACTCTCTTCTTCACATTCATATCCCTCATACAGTAAAGTATCTTCCTGTTTCTTTTGTTTGGAAGGGAAAAATGACTTAATATTCTCTGTGAGAATACACCACGTACCTGCTCTTTGAGCTTCAGCCCTCAATGCATTCGCATTATCCATCAAGACAGGAATGAAGAACAATGAAACTAATGTAGCTGCTATACTTCCAAAAATGAGTGCTACACCCAATCCACCGAAAATAGGATCTGTTGCCAATAATAAACTCCCCAGTATTATGGCTATAGCAGTAAGCATAATAGGTTTTGCACGTGTTGCTGTTGCAACGGCTATGGCTCTTTTCTTTTCCATGCCCTCACATGACATCAAAGACTTTGAAAAATCTATGAGTAGAAGTGAACTTCTCGCACTGATCCCCATAAGTGAGATGAAACCTATCAGTGATGTTGAAGTAAGAAAAAAGTGTGTATCATTTGCATAAAGTTGTATCTTATCTGTAATCCAATGTCCTACAATAACCCCTATGATAGAAAGAAAACTCCCTACAAGAACAATGCCACTCAATGCAAAAGATTTATAGTATATAACCATTAGTAAAAACATCAAGACCAATGCAGCAATAAACGCACCACCAAGGTCACGGAATGTATCTAGTGATACTTTCATCTCACCGTCCCAACGTATGAGTATTTCAGCCCCATTTTGCCTATCTATCGCATTAAGATCGAACATATAAGTGTTGATCCCTGGCACTTTACTCATATTGTATTCGTCTTTAAGTACTTCTAGCATCTTTTTTCTCGCTTCAAGTAGAGGATAGACTTGACTTACCATGTCGCACTCTGCAGTAACAATAACCATGTTTTTAAGGTTTTTTCTAAAGATATTTGGACTGGATTTTGCACTTTTTATGTCAACTACTTCAATGATTGGTACCATCATCCCTCTATTATTCATAAGCTCTAATGAAATGAGTTTATTGATCAAAGCGTTTTCTGTATCAAATTCTACAAGACGTGTCTCATCATTAAGTCTCAAGAAAACAGGGATTTGATCTTGCTGATCTTTTGTATTTTTTTCAGCTATGGGCATACCTTTAAACGCAAGATAAATGATTTGATTGACCTGTTCAACATTCAGTCCACTCAATATGATCTTTTCTTTGTCAGGTACAAGATTATATTTGGTATAAATATCATCCTGCATCACGTCTACATCAACCAATCCTTCTGTATTACCAAGTATCGTTGCAACTTTGTCTGACATTTTTCGTAATGCACTGTCATCTTGACTATAAAGCTCTACAACAATCGTCGCTAAAGTAGGTGGGCCAGAAGGCATCTCTATGAACTTTATGGAAGTATTGGGAACGATATTGCCACACTCCTTTTGTACAAGTGGCCGTAAGCGATGCGCCATCATATAGCTGGGTTCATCTCTATCATGTTTATTTGTAAAGTTAAGGACTATCTCTGCTTGACTTTTCAATCGTTTAAGTGCACTTCCTTTTACTAAACCTGCATAATCAAGTGGTGCACCCTGTCCCAGATATACTTCCATATCTGTGATCTCTCTTTCTTGTTTCAGATAATTTACAATACATGTCGTAACCGATTGTGTTTCTTTAATAGATGAATTTGTAGCTGTATCAACATAGATAGTCATAGTGTTGGCACTTTTTCCAGGTAACATACGTGCTAACACCATTTTTGTAGGTATCATCATCAGCGCTGCCCCCATAGAAAAAAGAACAATGAATGTTACTATCCATTTGTTACGTTTACTGTTAATGATGTTATAGACTATTTTTTCCATTAATTCTCTTCATTTATAGGTTTATCATGACTTTTAAACTTAATAAATTTACGCGCAAGATATGGAGCAAATACATAAGCCACAAAAAGAGAAATAGCAAGTGCTACTGGCACATTAAGGGGGATAGGCTTCATGAATTGTCCCATCATACCTCCCACGAACCCCATAGGTATCATCGTGAGCATAATAGCGATAGTTGCAATGTTCGTTGAAGGGCCTATTTCGTCGGTAGCCTGTATGATGATCTCATCAAATTCAAGTTTTTCTGACTCTTTAAGATGNAGTCTCCTNTGTATGTTCTCAATAACAATGATNGCATCATCAACGATCAGTCCNAAACTCAAAAGAAATGCAAACAGTGTAATACGATTGATCGTCTGATCAGTCATCAACGCGATAAAAAGTGTACTAGCAAGTATCATAGGCACAGCAATGGTCACAACAAGTGACTCCCTCCAACCAAGAAATGGTACCAGTATCAATGCAATGATGAGTATGGTGATCACCAAATGGTGCACCAGTTCATTAACAGCTTCATTCGCCCGTATACCATAATTGCGCGTCACGATAAATCCAACACCATTTTTCAATAACTCTTCTTTATTATCCTGGATCTCTTCTATGGCTCTTTGGGCTATATCTACAGCATTTGTTCCTTTCAGTTTAGAAATGGTCATAGTNATCTGATCCCCCGCATCACGAAAGAGAATTTGTTCTGTTTCTTTTTTATCATTATCAGCAGTATCTTCTTTACCCACTAAGCCTTCCTGATAAGTAATGGAAGCTAAATCATAATTTTGTATATCATAATTATATTCCACTGTGGCAATATCTCTCAAATAAACAGGTGTACCTCTATACTGGGCAATGATAAGTTCATTCAAGTCTTCTACATTATCTAAAGCATTCTGTACCCCAAAGACAATAAGTTTGCCTTCTGAGGTCTCAGTATCTATCTCTGGTGCATTCGTTGAGATAGATTTAACGGCCTGTGCGACCTGACCTAGAGAGATATGATAGGCGGAGAGTTTATGTAAGTCTATCAAGATATTAAACTGTGGTTTTTTTACACCCTTAAGTGTCGTCTTTGCCACGTTATCAAGCGCATTGATACTTTGTTGAAGTTCTCGTATCAACTTGTAAAGTCTGATTGTATCCATATCTGCATTTCCAGCTTTATAAAATGCTACGGTAAGTATAGGAATATCAATATCAATATCAAAAGGTTTCACCAATGGAGGCAGGGTTCCCCTTGGAAGTTGATCCATATTTTGCATGACTTTATCATAAAGCTTGAGGTTGGAAGATTCCCTATTCTCCCCTATGAAGTACTGTACATTCACCATCCCGACATTATTCATGGCTGTACCATAGACATGTTCTACACCCTTAATCTCGCGAATGCGACGTTCCAAAGGCTTGACCACAACATTGGTTATCTCTTTAGGCGTAGCTCCGGGAATAGCGATGATTACAGCACCACCACTTACTTCTATCTGTGGGTCTTCTTCTCTAGGCATGATTTCCAATGAGAGTAAGCCCAAAAGCAAGATAGCAACAGCCAAAACAGGGGTAAGAGGATTACTTAAAAATCCCTTAGCGAGATGTCCGGCAATATTTTTTATTTTATATGCTTCCATAATATTAAGTATATCAGTTATATACATAAATATAATTTGTATTTATGAAATAATATAAATACAACACGTCAATTTATCATTATTCCTTCTCACATCACTTATACATTTTTATGCATGTTATAACAATTTTTTCATCTCTTCAATCTCTTTTCTTAACAACTCAACTTCATTTTTCAATGTATAGACTTCATTTTTGAGTTTTATATCACTACTCTCTTCTATAGGTATAATGTTCTTCTTTACTTCCGCTTCCGTGTTTTCATCTAGTAAAATATAGGTAGTTTCTTTACCATCTATCTCCACTACTTCACTCTTCAATGTTGCAGCCTTGACCATCTTCATCACATTAAATATACTTAACTTATGTTTGACTGCATAGGCTTTTATGGTTACTTTTTGCATAACACTCCTTTGATACAGACATTATACACACTTGGTTCATCTTTGCTTGTTATAATTTATAAAATACTAAAGGAATTTCATGAAAAACACTATATTTAGCCCTCTTAAACTTATCGTTTCAATCATACTTTTAACAGGCACTTATGCAAATGGAGAATCTGCTTCTGTACTTAATGCTAAAGCAGATGAAGCGATTCAAAAATTTACACAAAAAGTACAAGGTGGTGCAAAGTTCCTTTCAAAAGTCAAAGGCTATCTTGTTTTTCCTTCAGTCGTTAAAGGTGGTTTTGTTGTTGGTGGAGAATATGGTGAAGGCGTACTACGGATCAATGGTCAGACAAAACACTATTACAGTATTGCCTCAGGTTCCATTGGACTTCAAGCTGGTCTGCAAAAAACATCCTATGTCATAGCGTTTGTATCTCAAAGTGCCTTAGAGAACTTTATCAAAAGTGATGGTTGGGAAGCTGGTGTAGATGGTTCTATCACAGTAGTTGACCTGGGCTTAGGAAAAGATATAGGATCCATTAGTTTTGAAAAACCTATTTATGTTTTTGTATTTGATGCCAAAGGTTTAATGTATAATCTTACCATCGAAGGTACAAAATTTACAAGAATCACACCAAAATAGCACACTATAACAGTTTGTCTTGCTATAATTAATGACTATATAAAAAAGGAAAAAACATGAAGACAACAAAGTTCAAAGTACTTCTACTTGCGATGCTCGTAGGGTTTAGTACATTCGCTACGGCAAAATCAGCAAAGACATTAGACCATGATGCAAATATGGCTATTAACAAATTTATAGAAGAAAATAAAAGTGCTGATGCATTTTTAGTGAAATCAAAAGCATTTCTTGTTTTTCCAAGCGTAAAAGAAGCTGGTTTTTTTGTAGGTGGTAAGTATGGTGANGGTGTACTTCGTATAGGNAGAACAACTAAAGGGTACTACTCNATGACNGCTGCNTCTATNGGTATGCAAATGGGTGCACAAGAATANGCTATGATCATNGCATTTACATCAGATGCCGCATTGAATAAATTTCTTTTAGCTGATGAAGAGTGGGAAACTGAAGTTGATGGAAAGATTGCTGTCGCTGAGTGGAATTCAAAAGAAGAACTTGACATTGACTACAAAGATCCTATGGTTGCATTTATCTTTGACTCTAAAGGACTTATGGGTTCTTTCTCCATGGAAGGTACTAAGTTCGAAAAGATAAAAGCTGACTAAACTCTAAAGTTACATCTCTCTTGCAAAGCTTCATTGCTTTGCACCTCCAAATTGATTTAAATCATAAATATTACTTCTTTTTTTGTGCTATAATTAAATACATCAAATAAAAAGGATAGACAATGGGAACAATAAGAAATGCATTTCAACTACTCGTACTACTTTTAACTATTAGTACTTTTACAATGGCAGGTGACTCTGCACGTGAGATTGATGCAGATGCGAATGAAGCACTTACAGAGTTTTTTATGGAAGTACATGGTGCTAAAAAATTCTTAGCAAATTCTAAAGGCTATGTTGTTTTTCCTAGTGTCAATGAGGCAGGCTTTATTTTTGGTGGAAGATACGGCGAAGGTGTGCTGCGTGTGGGGACTGAATCAAAATCCTACCATAGTGTCACTTCTGCTTCTATGGGCTTTCAATTAGGAGCGCAAAATTACTCTTTGATCATCGTCTTTACCTCTGACAATGCACTTAAAAAGTTTATGACTGATGATGACTGGGAAACAGATATGGATTTCAACATTGCCATGGCGGAGTGGAATACGGAAGAAGAACTAGACGAGATAGACTTTGGCTCTAACATGGTTGGTTTTGTCTTTGACTCTACAGGTATGATGGGGAACTTCACTTTTGAAGGTACAAGGTTTGAGAGAATTCATCCCTAGTCATTCTACTCTTTAAGTACTAGTTCTACCCTAGTACTTATATGCTCAAGTGCCATAGTCATTACCTCTAAATAGTCATCTTTGTGTCAATCATTAAATCTATCTTTATACGAACACTTTTGACATAGCTCCTCTACTGCTTTACCTTCTTTAAACCCTTCTAACATATTTGTAGTACGTTTAGTCGTCAATATATCAGCCAAACTATCCTCATGCAAATCCCCAAGCTCAATGATACCATCGCAGTCCAAACAGCATGGCACAACCTTTCCGGATGCTAAGACAGCTATGTGCGACTGAAGTCCTTGACATGTACCGTGCCCATAGTTTTTATTCTTCAATGAAGGCCACTCAAAGTAGTTGTCAAAATGTACGAGTATCTTCGAAGCTAACCGTATAGACTTTGGGCGTTCCTTGTAGATAGTATCAAGTGACACAGGCACAGAAAAAGTCCTGCTTAACTTCTCAAAAAGTATGTCATTAAAAGCTCGCTCACTCATCAACTCATCTAAGTTCCATACGCGTAGGTTTATGAACAGTTCTTTTCCTCGCTCAAGCTTAGCTTCACAGAGTGCAAGTACTGGAGTGATGTACTGTTCAAACGTCAGGGAAGTGTCATTTTTGTTAAAACTGTTAAGTGAGATGTTTATCTGCTTCACACAAGGGTGAAACAGCGTATCATAGCTATGNTTCTTCAAGAANTANCCACTTGTNGTGAGCATCGCTTTTAGTCCATGTTTATGTATGATGTCAAGGTAGTCTGAGAGATTAGACTGTGTTAAAGGGTCTCCAACAACGTGGCAGGCTATCTCTGAAGTATATGTTTTGGCTTGTTCTATGACAGACTCAAAAAATACTAAGTCCATCTCTTTATTTGGTAACTCTTTAGTAGGACAGAAACTACAACTAAGTCCACAAACATTAGTCAGCTCTATGTATATACGGTAGAATTTCATCCTAGCCCTCTATTTCATACAAGATGAAAGATCCGTAATATTTTTAGATCTATTGACACATGACATACGTGCTTGAAGATAGATAAGCTCATCTTCAAGCTTCTCAAGCAGAGTACTTTTTCTTTTATCATCCCAAAGAATGATAAGATCATCATCTTCCCTACCCAATGTCTTTTTCATCTGATTAAAACGTTTCAAACATATATTTGCATCTGAAGGAGTTTCTACCGTTTGCAAACATTCACGAGTTTTCTTCATACTTTTTAAAAATTCAGGCAATAATGCCTTTTGATGTTCATATATCTTTTGACCGATCTTATTGAGAAATTGTGTTTTTTCTTTTTCATTTATGCCAAGTCTATTATTATTGTCAGCCACTTTTTGCTCTACACTGTGTGCAACATCTACAAGTACATCTGTAAAACATTCAGCTTTTGATTTATTTTTGGTTTTTATCGTAGAGGTAAAGAGTGCAAAATCTTCTAAAGGGTAGTCGGGCATCGTACACTGGGCTTTAGTAACATTGATATCAAACTCTACATCAGTGGCGACTTTACGGTAATATATACCTAAAACCTCAGATTCTAATTTGAGAGGCAATCCATTGTATATACATTTTTTAATACCCTGACCTTCCCATATATCACAAGGTAAACCCGCTACTATTTCTTCACCCGTTTTTTCCAAACCATGTGTTTCACGCTCTTTTAAACTATGAGATATACTGTTTTTTCGTTCGTGTATCGTTTCATTTTTATAATCTACTGTAAATAAAGACTCTTTAGTCTGTTTTTCAAAACTTTTGATCATTTGCTTACTTTGAAGTGCTCCTGTGGTTAATACAGTACCCTTTTCTTCAGCTAACTGCGTCAAACCCCAGTCTCTAAAACGTAATTTTGCAGTACCTTTTAGTGTGAGGTTCGTCTCTTTAGTCAACGCACCACCACCCTTAATGTCATAATGTACTATCCCTTTTTCTATCTCATACTTATGTGTGGCTGTCTCAGCACTTAGTACTGACCCATAACCAATCATCATCATTAGAATAAATATTTTCGTTCGCTTCAACATCCATAGTCCTTGTTTTCCCTTGTCCAGAGGTAATATTTAGGTAATGCGGCTATTGTAGCATAATTAATACTATCCAGGTAAATATCAATTTCATTTCAAGAAATTTGGATACTTTTTCCTTTATTTATAAAGTTTATACTCAACTACTAGATGATATTTCTTCGTATTTGGCTTACGTAATACAAATGTTTTCCATGTCTCAGTTAAATGCTCCCTTCCTTCCTTAAAATCAAAGTCATGTAAAGCTCGGTGGCCTTTTATACGTAATTTACCATAGTGACCTTCTGCTGTTTTGAAAAGAGCTACTGTCCCAGGTTTGATGTTATTGTTACTGATTCTTCCATCTCTAAGTGCAGGTAGTTGTTCAATATAACTTTTATCAATAGAATCAAAATCTTTCGAGACTACTTCAACAGTAGCACCATTTTGTGCGACTAGATTACCTGTTGTCGCGTCTACACGCTGCCACCAAAAATCATTTTTAGAACTTGAACCTAATGAATCTGCTTCAACATCCCAACCATAAGTACCCAAAATTACTGTGCTTTTATACGAAGTAGGTATTTTTACTACGGTATCATGTTGAACTGGCACATTTTTATTACACCCTACAAGTCCCCATACTATCCACAAACTCATTACAATTTTAATCATGTCTTTCATATATTTTTCCTTTTTTCAACTTTTATTAAATAGTCTTCTATGAACATAGCACTATTACAGAACCCATCTTCATTATCTGGCGTTACACCAAAACCACTCTCGCCTCGTAAGAAATTTCTCTCAATTAATTCTGTTTGTAACTTCACAATCTCATGTTTTTTATTTGTTTTATAATCCAGAACAACCTCACATTTTCCATCAGTACACTTAATGCTATAAGCGCAGTTTTTCTTTCCTTGCACAATGACATATCCACGATTACTAAACTGAAGATGCCTCGCATTGACCCAACCACTGTGACTATCATCTCCAAAATTTTCATACCACTGTTGGGTTAAAGGATAGACACGGCACCAAGTTGATCTGTTAACCTTTTTACACTTCTCTATACCCACATAGGCATCTAGTGGTAATTCCGCCACATTAGGAGATTTGTAGTCTGGCTGACTACCTACATTTAGGGTATCATGCTCTGTAATACCTGTCACTTTTCCAAAAAGTGGACTACTCTCAGCCCATAATCCTACTGAAAAGACAATAGCAATCCATACTGATTTCATTCACTCTCCCTCTAATCTTGTGGCATACACATTTCAAGTGCTTTGAGTGTTGTTGCATTTTTTATACAAGGTATAGCATCTTCAAATGTATCCATCTCTTTAAGGAGATTTGTCTTAGTCGTATCATTCCATTGTGTATGATGTTCTGGGTCTTCACTGTTTAGTTTTCGCTCACATGCATTGGCCTCTTTTGCATTGTTAGCCTTTTGAAAACACTTTCTTGCCTCTGGCATCATTTTGGCGTCTTTGAGTATCTCTCTTTTAGTTTGACCCAATATCATTTTCTCTCCACCCATAGCATTCATCATCGCCTTTTGCATGACCTCAGTTTTTTCTTCTGACATGTTGAAATTTGGCTTACTCATATCCATGCCAGAGTCTTTAAGTGCTCCCATCATTGCACCCATAGCTTTCATCGCTTTTTCCATGTCTTCTGGTGAGCTAGGAGCCTGTTCCATACCTTTACCCATAGCTTTATCACTACCTAAAAATCCACCTTGCATGTCTGACACAGGAAAGTCAGGCAGTTTAAAATCATCTTTATTTAGTGAGATATCGAAGCTTGCCTTAGTAGCTATCTCTACATTTTTCATACCCATGATATTTGACTCAACACGAAGAGGTATGCCTTTGTAGATACACTGTTTGACTCCCATCATATCCCATACTTCACAGGTATACCCAAGTACCTTATCTGTACCTGTCTTCTTACCTCCCATGCTCTTCATCATCTCTTCACCGGTTTTTTTCATACTTTTTTCATCACCGAACATTTTCATCATATCCATCGTAGGATTTTTCATGCGCATGATCTTTTTTTCTTTGAAGTCTACACTATAGATATACCCATCATTCATATACTGGATGGTATGAGTCTTGTCTTCTTTGGTTTGTCCCATAGCTACTTCTTTGCTAACTTTTTTTTCTTCAACTAAGTGTTTTAAACCATTCTCATCAAAAGTGACCTTCTTAGTCCCTTTCATATCCATCTGAACCATCCCCATGACATTACCTGAGGTGCTTATATCATATTCTATCTGTCCGCTTTTCATTTCATATCGTTTCATCTTATCTGCACTTGCTAAGAGCATCGATGAACCTATGACAGCGATTATTGAAATCTGGATTATTTTTTTCATATTTTTCCCTTCAGTTTTTAGTAGGTAAGTACCTTATTAAATTATAGCACAAAGAGAAATGAGGAGAATTGATGTAGATTAGTTTTTTATACTATAAATCTGTAATTAAAGTTGTTGGGGATTGGAATATGTATTCCATCTTTTTGTGATAGAACGAGTTGACGCTTTTATTTGTATTTTTTCTCTAAATGATTTAAATCATAAACTCGAAATACATACTCTCCATATACATGACCAGGAAACGGCATAATTAGATAAAGCATGCTCCAATCTAGAAAATCCAATGTGACACTATATTTTTCTAAAAAGTACCAATATATTAATAACACACAACACAGGACAATAATAGAAAAATATATACTTTTTACCATTCCTTTTTGACGTAATAATAAATTATACTTCACTGTAAAATATACCCCCACTGCACTTATGGCAGNATACTGAAATAAATCTTTATCAAAATCAATATTTTCTGCAATATATAACATTAAANAANCATAAAAAAATATCAATTCTGATAAGAAAATTATAATATAATATTTAAAAAATTTCATCGTTTATAATTTTCCTCCATGTGGGTCAAGTATATTTTGTTCGTTCCATATCTCCAGATATTGAACGTATTAGCTAAAAACTATAAGAGATATCCGCAAAGATCATATCATTATTTTTCACAGCATCAAAAAGTGTAGAACCACCGATGTAGTCAACCACTCCAAAGTTAGTGTTTATGCCCTCACCTAGTTCATACTTCACCCATGCACGCTGGAAACCACCTTCATCTAGCTTCTTACCATAGAGTGATATCAGATAGTTTGCAGTCAACGACGCATTCATAAAATCTGAACTTACACGAAATGCATGCTGATACGTGTCTTTTTCCAATGGATTTATCTCATTTAAGAGTCTATCATCATAGTTGTTTATATGTCTTAAGGAGACATCATAAGAGATGAGTGTATCGGCTATGCCTTTATACTCCGTACCTATGAGAGCATCTGTTCTTTCAAAACTTTCATTTTCTGTAGAAGTATATTTGAGTCCATTAAAGTGTGCCAGTTCTGTTTTAAACAGCCAGCTTCCACTAAGCACATTGAGTGCGGTTCCGAACATATTTACTTTGTCATGTTTGATGCTTGGTGTTGGGGTAGGTGAGAAATAGCCTGCATCATCATGTATGCGTGCGCCATAGAAGTTTACATCCCATCCAGAAAACTCTCCCCCTATACTTAGTGCATACGTAACATCATCATAACTTTCATCCGCTGGTGCTGCAAAAGGTGCAGGATAAAAAGCAGAAGCAAAAGGAGGGTTTTTAGTAAAACGTTGTTCGAGTATGGCTATGGGAGTGACACGCCAGTCACCTATAAAGTAGTCAAACTTAGCCATGCTGACTGGCAGTCTAAGATCTTCGATGTCTACCATACCTGGTCTACGGTTATCTAAAGGGTTAAGTACATCTGTCACTCGGATGGTATCACTACGTCCCCATACAACCACTTGACGTCCCAGTTTCATGTCAAAGCTGTCAGTGATACTTCCTTCGATGTAAGCATCAAAAAGTTCTACCTCATTTCGAAGTTCATCTAATTCATCTTTAGAGTATCTGTCACTACCTCTGATGTCATAGATAGCATCATAGTAGGCTTTCGCATTGGCTTTAAACTTAAATCCATTTTCAAACTTATGTTCATAGTCTAATAAAAGTGAACTTTTAAGTGAAGTAAAGTTGTCATGAGGTTTATCACCACTATATGAAAAGGTAACCTGCTCTGTGAGTTTTCCGGTCAGCCCTCCAAGAGAAGACGTTGTACTCTCTTCCTCTTTTACAGGTAGTTCTTCATCATCAAAACCATCCATCACATCATCACTCTTTGTGGTTTTTTGTTTGACATCCACAGACACAGTAGTATCATCAAAACCATCTAAGGCTTCATCTACACTTTCTGCATAAAGTAATGAAGATAAAAGTAACCCACCTAGTGCTAATTTAATATGCATTTATTAAAGTCCTTTTTCCAAACGTCTTGTACTGAACATACTATTGTTGATAGCCTTATTGAGTTTAATACCACTAAACTTCAAGATAGTTTTATGAACGGTACTTTTTCCTTTTTTAGTTGTCATCGTCATTTCATCAGGGATCCAGATACCTTTTTCCTTGTGTAGTCTTGGTATATCCAGATATTTTTTCTTACCATTTTTCATAAAATTGATCGCTCTTACCACAACATAGTTGTCCTGTCGTACCAATGCGATACTTTTTGTATAACCTGACTCTTTGATGACTTTCTTGTTAAGTGGTTTAGACTCTATCATCCATGCTTTTTTACCTCTTACTGTTGTCTCTTTTAGAAGTTTAAAATCATAGTCTTCCAAATCACGATCGGTCATATCGAAATACGAAAAATCTGAACCCATAAAACTAGAACTCTTATCAGAACTAGGTATTCGCTTTACTTTTTTAAGTGCAGGAAGGTACAACCACTGGTCATCATCTTTACTTGCTTTGTCATAATCATAGGTTAAAAATGAAGTGTTCTTTACATCTGCAGGAGATTTAAAAAACATGATACGATGCTCATCTACGCCAAAGTCTTTACCATAAGACTTGATGTCTCTGGTTCTTTTTTTACCGTTTTTGTCTATGAGAACCATAAGCATATCTTGCTCTAGTGTTTTACCATCATCTCTAGCATCCACTTTTTCCATAATGGCTCTTGCTTTTGCATCATCAGCAAAAAGGCTTGTAGTGATGAGTGAAAGACCTAAAGTTAATCCGATTAATAATTTTTTTGAGTTCATGTTTTTCCTTTATATATATGTAGGGGCAGATCCATGTGTCTGCCCACAATTTAGGAGTACACACAGGTGTACCCCTACGGGTTTATTTTATCCAACCACGCTTAGCAACTACCATCATAAGTGCAGGTGCTAAAAGTAGGTCAGATAAGAGTGCCAAGACGATAACAGACCCCGTAAGTAACCCAAAGTTCTGTACTGAGATCATATTTGCCATCAGATAAGCATAGAAACCTAATGAGAGGACAATCGTCGTAATCACCATCGCTTTACCCGTGGTAAAGAAAGTCTGTTCTATGGCTTTTGCAGAGTCTCCGCTTTCAAGGTAGTATCTCCTAAAATTGTGCATAAAATGTATGGTGTCATCCACGGCAAGCCCGATGGCTATGGAACCTATAAGCAGTGTAAACATATCTAAGGGGATGTTTGCTGCATACATCAGAAGCAGTCCTAAAATGATTGGTGCAAGGTTAGGGATCATACTAAGTAGACCAATACGTACAGAACCTAAAATAAGCATCATCATAAAGGTAATAGCAATTGCAGCTATAAAATAACTAGTGACTGATGAACTTACTGCATGTGCAAAAGTATTGATAAGTAGCGGTATCATACCTGTAGCTACGACTGTGTCGTTAGGGAATGTTTTGGTTGCACTGTCTTTTACATAACCTAGCACTTCTACTGCTTTAACGGCATCTGTCCAAGGGAGTTTCACTGATATACGCGCTTTTGAGAACTGGCTATCCACCACATCTTCAAGATCATCAGAACCTGAGTTTTCAAATAAAAGTAACTCTTGAGATACAAGGTCAGCATTGTCAGGTATCGTATAATGCTCTTCTTTATTTTCTTGTAACGCTCTGTTTGTCTCTTTCACGATAGTAGCAAGAGAAATCACTTTACCGATGTGAGTATGACTATCCACATACTGCTCCATGTCAGCAGAGAGCTTGTTAAGTTTATGCAGTCTTTCTGGATCATTCCACCCATTCTCAGTCTTCGTGTCGATGATCAGTTCTATGGTGACAGAACCATTCATCGTTTCATCGATGACTTCTGTTGAAACACGGTCATAACTGTCAGGCTGGAACCATTTAAGAGGGTTATGTGAAAGATCTATCTTCGTTGCAGCAGTCAATGCCACCACTACCAATATAGCACTGATAGCAATAATACTTTTATAATGGTTCACTGGAATAACAGAAAGTTTTTTCATCACTCTGTCTAATCTTCCCGCCTCAGTTTTTACTTTTTGTTTTAACTTGGTTATACTCAAAAGTGCTGGTAAAAGCGTTAGTGTTAAAACCAGTGACACCATGACCCCTAGGGAAGCAAAAATACCAAGATCTGAGATAGGTGCAACTTCAGAACCTGAAAACGACCCCACACCTATGGCAGTGGTTACGGAAGTCATGGCTATAGCCAAACCTGAATGTTGCAGTGTATAACTTATGGATTCTTTTCTAGAGCCTGTAAGATTAAACTTATCAAAGAAGATAGAAAGTATGTGTACCGTAGCACCGATGCTTACTGCCATCAAAAGTGACGGAACGATCTGCGTAGGCAACTTAAATGCCACCCCACTCCATGCCATCGTACCCACCGTTGCCAGTAAAGATAAGATGATCACGATGAGAGGGTAGAACACTGCTGAAGCTCGTCTGAACATCACAAATAAGAAGATGATGATAATAAGAAAAGTAATTCTCATAAACTTTTGCATATCTGCCTGCATTTGAGATTTTAATGCATGGTTTACAGAAGGAGACCCTGCTACATAGATCTCAAGACCATCTGTTTTGTACTTCTCTACGATTTCTAAGACTTTATTGACAAGTTGGGCATTCTCTTTATCTGTGAGGAAAGGTCTCTCTTTTGTTTCAGCTTCAGACTCATCACCAAAACCTTCATCAAATGCATCTATGTCTGAGACTTCTTTTTGACCTTCATGAGAGTAGGCATCTGTTTCTATGACTATCGTAGTCATCTTTCCATCTTTACTTATAAATAGATCTTTATAAAAATGTGATGTCATAGCCTGTTGTTTGATAACGGCTACTTCAGCTTCTGAGGTAGGAAAAACCTCTAGTAGATCATCAGTAATGAGTTTATCACCTTCACCTCTAGTGTTTCTTACATTGTAAAGTGATGTGATATCATCTAAAAAAGGTACATTGTTTTCAAGTTCTTCATGTAGCTCTTTGAGTGTGTTAAGAAATTTTAACGTAAAGATAGTATCACTTTTGAGTGCCACCATCACACGTTCATCACGTCCGAACTGTGCTCTGAAATCATTGTACTCTAAAAGTACAGGATCATCTGGATGCATAAATCCTTCAGTAGAAGTATCCATCTTTATCTGAGGCACATGAGAGAGGGGGAAAGCCAGTAGTGCCAAGACCACAAGGATGACTTTAAATGGGTTATCATGTATAAACCCACCAAATCTACCCATAAGGGCTTCTAGTTTGTTGTGCATTTTTTTCCTTTATTTTTTGTATTTTAGCTATCTAGTATGAATTTTGTATCAACAATTCAATTTAATTAGCTAATTTTTTGACTGATGCAAAAATCTTTTCAACATTTTTACCTGAAGCATCTACCCCACCAAAAAGGTGATATCCATCAAAATCCATACCGCAAAATTTGACTATGCTTTTTTTCCAAATATTTGTATTGGCTCTGTTGATACCATTGAGACAATAGAGAAATTTTGGGGCACCACATGTAGAGATAACCCGTACGCTCCGCCCTTGAAGTAAGCCTTTTGGACGTCCATTTTCACCATAAGTAAAAGCAAAACCAGTTATGAAAACAGTATCAACCCAATTTTTCAAAATAGCCGGCATTGACCCCCACCAAAAAGGGTAGATAATGACTATCTCTTCTGCCCATTTTATCTGCGATTGATAATAATCTCTTTGCGGCATGGGAGCATCAGCATGGGCATCTTCAAAAGAGAGATATGGTAGTTGTTCATCTATATATAAATCAACTAATTTAACCGTATTACCTTGTTTCTCTTTCTCTTCTTTATAGATCTCGGCCATACCTTTAGTGAGATTTTTACTTGCTGGATGTGCAGTAATAATAAGTACATTCTTTTTCATGTTAATCCTTTTTATGTAATGTGTAATCTTTTTTAGCATCAGAAACAGAAAGTAATGCAGGTAAAAAGAGTAAGTCAATAATAAGTGCCAACATCAATGCTGTAGCCGTCACTACTCCAAAGTTTTGATTGGGCGTAAAGGTACTAAATGCAAAGATAGAAAACGACAAACTAAGCACGATCGTCGTAAAGACTATCGCACGTCCTGCATAATGCAGCACTTCATCAAAAGTCTCAGCCATACCTAACCCACGTTTACGTGCATCAAAGTACTTCACCAAGAAATGTATACTGTCATCTACTGCCACCCCTATGATAATGGCGCCGGCAATAGCCACACCCATGTCAATAGTCAGACCCAACCATCCCATCACACCAATGACAAGTACCACAGGTAAGATGTTTGGTATCAGTAGTATCCAAAGAATTTTAAGCCTTTTGAATATCAAGAGCATCATCAAAGAGACGATGATGATGGTCAATGAAAGTGAATATATGAGTGTATCAGTAATATCATTTTGCATATAAGCATACATAGCTGTTTGACCAGTAAGCGTCAGACTATAAGGTGTTTGAGCCCACCACTGCTTCGCATACTCTATCATCTTAAGATCTTTAGAGGTATCTACGATGTTTGTTA
>JGI24023J19991_10001569_pt1 | contig 17308 bp, 15 predicted proteins | sample Cruoilmetagenom1_FD_19991 | JGI IMG/M metagenome (IMG submission 19991) | reverse complement strand
ACTGAAAAACGAAGTGGGGGCGATCTGATGGCGGTGCTTCTTGTCGCCGAGCACGACAATGCGAGTCTGAGCGACGCCACCGCGAAGGCGCTCAGCGCCGCTTTGGCGCTTGGCGAAACGCATGTCCTGGTGGCTGGCGCAGGCTGCAAGAGCGTTGCCGAACAGGCCGCCAAGCTCGAAGGCGCCGCAAAGGTTCTGTTGGCCGAAGCGCCGCATCTGGAAAACCATCTGGCCGAGGAGATGGCGGCGCTGATTGCGCCGCTGGCGGAGCAGTATGACGCCTTGCTGGCGCCCGCCACGACAACGGCCAAGAACTACATGCCACGCGTCGCCGCGCTGCTCGACGTGGCGCAGATTTCCGATGTCACAGCTATCAAGTCGGCCGATACGTTCGAGCGGCCGATTTATGCAGGCAACGCCATCCAAACCGTGCGCACGCGCGATTCCAAGAAAGTCATCACCGTGCGGACCACCGCTTTCGCGGCAGTTGGCGAGGGCGGCAGCGGCGCAATCGAAGCGATCGATGCGCCAGGCGCTGTCGGCATCTCCGAGTTTGCCGGCGCCGAGTTGTCCAAATCCGATCGGCCCGAGCTCACATCGGCGCGGGTCATCATTTCGGGCGGCCGCGGCGTGGGTTCCAAAGAGAATTTCGAAAAATATATCGCGCCCATCGCCGAAAAATTGGGCGCCGCCATCGGGGCGAGCCGGGCGGCGGTCGATTCGGGCTACATGTCGAATGACTTTCAGGTCGGTCAGACGGGCAAGGTCGTCGCGCCCGAACTTTACATCGCCGTCGGCATTTCAGGCGCGATCCAGCACTTGGCCGGCATGAAGGATTCCAAGGTCATCGTCGCCATCAACAAGGACGAAGAAGCACCAATTTTTCAGGTCGCCGATTATGGGCTGGTCGGCGATCTGTTCGAGATTTTACCCGAATTGGACGCCGCGTTGGCGAAGGCGGGATAGGGCGCAAGCCGCCGAAGCAATGGGGTGTCGAGGAAGGGGCAAAGACACATGACGATCAAATCAATCGGCGTCATCGGGGCGGGCCAGATGGGCAATGGAATTGCCCATGTGATCGCATTGGCGGGATATGACGTGCATCTCAACGATATCAGCGAAGAGCGCCTCGAGGCGGCACTCGCCACGATCAACGGCAACATGTCGCGCCAAGTCAGCTCCGGCAAAATCACGGAGAAGGACAAAAAGGCGGCGCTTGGGCGCATCGTGGCCACACCCAAGCTCGAAGGCTTGGGCGGCGATGACTTGATCATCGAGTCGGCCACCGAAAAAGAGGACGTCAAACGCCAGATATTCGAAGATCTTCGCCCGCTCGTCAAAGAAGAGGCGATTTTGGCGAGCAACACGTCGTCGATCTCGATCACGCGCTTGGCTGCCGCCACCGACCGGCCCGAACGTTTCATCGGTTTGCATTTCATGAACCCGGTGCCGCTGATGGAGCTGGTCGAGGTGATCCGCGGGATCGCCACTGACGAGGAGACCTACAAGACCTGCAAAACCTTCATCGACACGCTGGACAAGACCGTGACCGTGGCGGAGGATTTTCCCGCTTTCATAGTCAACCGCATCCTGCTGCCGATGATCAACGAGGCGGTCTACGTGCTTTATGAGGGGGTCGGGTCTGTCGAGGCGATCGATACCGCCATGCGGCTTGGCGCCCATCATCCCATGGGACCGCTCGAGCTTGCCGATTTCATCGGGCTCGACACCTGCCTGTCGGTCATGCAGGTGCTGTATGAAGGTTTGGCGGATACAAAATACCGGCCGTGCCCGTTGTTGGTGAAATATGTCGAGGCGGGCTGGCTTGGCCGCAAGACATCGCGCGGTTTTTACGACTACAGCGGCGACAAGCCGGTGCCAACGCGCTAGGGCGCGGCCGGGCCGGCGGAAACAGCGGCTCGCAACAACGCCACCGCGTCACTGCTGTCCCATTCGGCGGGCCCCGCCAGCCGGCCAATTTCACGCCCTTTCGCATCGATCAGCAANGTCGTCGGCATGCCCACGACTTTGAGCTTGGCGGTGAGCTTTCCGCTGTCGTCGTGATAGAGCGCTAAATTTTCGGCTTTGATCTTTTGAAGGAATTTTCGCGGCTTTTCGATGCCGCCGCGGTCGACACTGATGGCGATCACATCGAAATTCTCTCCACCCAGTTCCGCCTTCAAGCGGTCCAGCGCCGGCATCTCCTTTAAACATGGCTGACACCAGGTGGCCCACAAATTGAGCAGCACCACCTTGCCGCGCCAATCGCCAAGAGAAACGCGCGCGCCCTTGTCATTCGAGAAGGTGACGGGCGGCACATCGCGGGGAACACGGTGAATGAGAAAGGTCGCCATGTCGCCGCGATTCAAGCCCGCCAGCGGACCTTCGCCCGCGGTGCTGGCGGGCGCGCGCCGCAGCGGCGGCGTTAGGCTCGTTTCGGCGTCGCGATTGCCATTCGACCAAGAATTCACGTATACCGCGAAAAACCCTGCAAGCGTTGCGAGCAAAGCGGCCAATATATAGGCGGGCCAGTTGTTCGATGGGGCCGCCGCGTCTCGTTTGTCTTTGCTCAAAGGGTGCCTCGGGAAGATTTGCAATGACGAACAAAATGTGGGGCGGACGGTTTTCATCCGGCCCGTCAGAAATTATGGAGGAGATAAACGCCTCCATCGACTTCGACAAGCGCCTCTATGCCCAAGACATTGCGGCATCGAAGGCGCATTGCGCCATGTTGGCCGAGACGGGCATCATCGAATCGCAAGACGCCGTCACGCTCAGCCAAGGTCTAGACGTCATATTGACCGAAATCGAGGGCGGAACGTTCAATTTTTCGCGCGCGCTCGAGGATATTCATATGAATATCGAAGCGCGCTTGGAAGAACTTGTCGGCCCGGTTGCGGGCAAGCTCCATACGGCGCGCTCGCGCAACGACCAAGTGGCCACCGATTTCAAGCTCTATGTACGGGATGCGCTGGACGGGCTCGATGAGAATTTGCGCGACCTGCAAAAGGCGCTGGCGCTGCGGGCAGACGAGCATGCCGCGACCGTCATGCCGGGCTATACGCATTTGCAGTCCGCCCAGCCCATCACCTTCGGGCATCATTGCCTGGCTTATGTGGAAATGTTCCAACGCGACCGCGGCCGGCTCGCCGATGCGCGGACGCGGCTGAACGAATGCCCGCTTGGTGCGGGCGCGCTGGCGGGGACGTCGTTTCCGATCGACCGGCAACAGACCTCCAAGGCGCTGGGATTCGCCCGGCCTGCCGCCAATTCGCTCGACGCCGTCTCCGATCGCGATTTTGCGCTGGAGACACTGGCCGCCGCCTCGATCGCAGCCATGCATCTTTCGCGGCTCGCCGAAGAGATCGTGCTCTGGTCCTCGGCCGAATTCGGCTTTGTTACGCTTGGCGACGGGTTCACCACCGGCTCCTCGATGATGCCGCAGAAGCGAAATCCCGATGCGGCCGAGCTTATTCGGGCCAAGGCCGGTGGCATCATGGGCGCGTTGCAGGGTCTGCTTGTGGTTATGAAGGGTCTGCCGCTTGCCTATTCCAAGGACATGCAAGAGGACAAAGAGACGACATTTGGCGCGCTCGACGCGCTGGCGCTGATGATCGCGGCGATGACGGGCATGATCGCAAGCGCCGAAATCAACGACAAGGCCATGCGCAAAAGCGCCGGCGCCGGACATTCGACCGCGACCGATCTTGCCGATTGGCTGGTCCGGAGCGCCGGGCTCACATTCCGGGACGCCCATCACGTGACGGGACGCATCGTGGCGGCGGCGGAGGAGGCCAATCTGCCGCTTTGGCGCATGCCGCTCGAGATGTTGCAGGGCCTCGAAAAACGCATCACGGCGGACGTGTTCGACGTGTTGAGCGTCGCCAAATCGGTCAAAAGCAGGACCAGCCTGGGCGGTACGGCGCCTAAAAATGTCCGCAAGAATGCACGAAGCTGGATAAAGCGGCTGGAAAGCGAAAGCCGATCGGGCTAAAACGAGTTAGGTTTCTTGGACTTCACCCCCCGCGGGCAAGCAGGACTAGCAAAATGGGCCGGTTTATTTATATCGTCGCGGGCGCGCTGTTATGCGTCATGCTGAGCTTGACCGCGTGCGGGCGCAAGGGGCCACTCGAAGCGCCGCCCGGCACGCAACCCCAAGGCGGGCAGTCCAGCAGCAGTGGGCCGCCCGATCGTCCATTCGTCCTCGACGGGCTCGTCCGATAGCCCTTTCCGCTTGGCGGTTCCATGCATCACTTTGCCTATAAGACCGGCGTGCTTCACGCCGAAGGGGTGAACTTGGCCGCGATCGCCGATGAAGTCGGCACGCCGTTCTATTGCTATTCCAGCGCCACCCTGGAGCGCCACTATCAGGTGTTCGANGCCGCCTTTGCCGGCTCGCAGACGCTGATCTGCTATTCGGTCAAGGCCAATTCCAATCAGGCGGTTCTCACGACACTGGGNCGCCTGGGCGCCGGCATGGACGTCGTCTCGGAGGGCGAATTGCGCCGTGCTATCGCCGCGGGCATTCCTGGTGAGCGCATCGTCTTTTCCGGCGTCGGCAAGACCGCGGGCGAGATGGCCGCGGGCCTGGACCATGATATCTACGCATTCAACGTCGAATCACGCGGCGAGCTCGAGGAATTGAGCGCGGTGGCGCAGCAATCGGGCAAGACCGCGCGCGTGGCGCTGCGGGTCAACCCGGACGTCGATCCCAAGACCCACCACAAGATCGCCACGGGCAGGGCGGAAGACAAATTCGGCATACCGTGGAGCGAAGCATTCGAGCTTTACGGCGTGGCGAGCCAATTGCCCGGATTGGCGCCGGTCGGCGTGCATATGCACATCGGCAGCCAAATCATCGATCTGGAGCCCTTCGAGCGCGCCTTCGCGTTGTTGCGGGAGCTGGTGGAGGACCTTCGCCAAGCCGGGCACCCCATCGAATTCATCAATTTCGGCGGCGGGCTCGGCGTTCCTTACCGCAGCGACGAGGCGGCCCCGCCCGATCCAAAGGCCTATGCGGCCATCGTGCTCAAGACCTCTCAGGACCTCGATTGCCGTCTTATATTCGAGCCTGGGCGCATGATCGCCGGCAATTCGGGGGTGCTCGTCTCGCGGGTGCTTTACGTCAAAAAAGGTCCGACCAAGACCTTCACGATCGTCGATGCCGGCATGAACGATCTGATCCGTCCCACGCTCTATGGCGCCCATCACGAAATCTGGCCCGTCGCCGAGGTGCGCGCCGCTGCGCCCATTTCACCTACCGACGTGGTCGGACCGGTTTGCGAAACCGGAGATTTTCTGGCGCTTGAGCGCGACTTGCCGGAGCTGGAGAAGGGCGATCTGATCGCCGTGCTGACGGCTGGCGCCTATGGCGCGGTGCAAGCCAGCAGTTACAACAGCCGGTTGTTGGTGCCCGAGGTCATGGTTCGCGGCGAGGCGCACGCCGTTATCCGCTCCAGGCCATCCTATGAGAGCCTTATTGGCGCCGATGCGCTGCCGGCCTGGCTCACCGAGACGTGAACGCCGATCCGCCGCGTTGGCGGATTTGCGTGCCCAAAAGCGCTCGTAGGCGATCCGCGCCATATGCTAGCGTGAGCGAATGATCGATCACTTGCACAAATTGTTGGGTCTGTTTCGTCCGGCAGACGACGACACGGCTCTGCTGATCGAGCGGCGCGTGTTGATCGCCAAATTCGTGGTGATGTTCGAGCGTATATGGCGTGCGCTGCTTTGGCCCTTCGTGCTGACAGGCGGATTCGCGTTCGTCTCCATCCTCGGCCTCTGGGAGGCCGTACCCGGCTGGGCTCACGGCAGCGGCCTCCTGGCCTATGCGGCCGCGCTGATTGCGCTGTTGGTTCCGCTGGCAAGAGTTCGTTGGCCCGACCGGACGCAAGCGCTGCGCCGGCTCGAACGCGATTCCGGGCGCCGCCACCGGCCGGCATCGTCCTATGACGACACGCCGGTTCAAAGCGACTCACCCGAAAGTAAAACCTTTTGGCGTCTGCATCGCGAACGCATGGCGGCCCTGGCAAGGACATTGAAACCCAAATTGCCGAGCCCGCGGTTGGACCGCGTCGATCCATTCGCGCTGCGCGTCCTGGTCGTTCTGCTCCTGATCACCGCCGGCATCGCGGTCGGCAAGGGCGCTTGGGACCGGCTGGTAGGTGCGGTTTCGATCGATTCGGCCGGCAGCGCGGAGCGCTACCGGCTGCATGCCTGGGTGACGCCGCCGATTTATACGGGCTTGCCGCCAATCGTTCTGGCTGATGGTCAGGCGCCGAATTCTGCTGATGACGGGACGGCAGCCGCCCACAGCATCCCGCAAGACAGCGTGCTTCTGGTCCGCGTCAACGGCGCGCCGGCGGCACGCCCGCGATTGGCTTACAGCGAGGCGGAAACGCGCAATAGGCAGCCGCTCGAAGCGGGCGTGAGTGAAGGCCAAATGGCCGAATTTACGCTCAAACTCTCCAATTCGGGCCGACTCGACATTTTGGATTCAGGCCGTGTGCGGACCAGCTGGGACTTCGATGTCACGCCAGATCTCGCACCTAAGATACGTCTCTTGGAGAAGCCCGACACGACGCCGCGGGGTGCGCTGCGCCTTGCCTATGGCGTTGAGGACGACTACGGCGTCGATCGCGCAGAGGCGCGCTTTGGACTTGCCAAGGACGAGGCCGCCGGTCCCAAGAGGCGCGAGGGCAGCGAAACGGCGCGGAAAGACACCGAAAATCACGCCGTCGAGGAAGACGTCCTCATTAAGCCCCCGGTCATTGCCTTGCGGCTGCCGAAGGTCAACACGACATCGGGCGATGGGCGCACCTTCAAGGACCTCACATCGCACCCTTGGGCTGGTCTTCGGGTTCGAATGATACTGGTGGCGCTCGATCAGGGCGGCAAAGAGGGTTACAGCAAGCCGGTGGAATTCACCCTGCCACAACGCAGTTTCAATAAGCCCCTGGCGCGCGCCATCATCGAGCAACGCGGCAACCTCGTCGTTTCCCGCGATGCGCGTTCGGACGTTGCCGAAGCGATCGACGGCCTGACCATCGCCCCCGACCGGTTCATCGACGACAACTCGGTCTATCTCGCATTGCGTTCAGCCTATTGGCGCCTGTCGCATCGCGACGACGACGATGCACTAATCAGCGTTGTCAACCAGCTGTGGGATGTGGCCGTTCATATCGAGGATGGCGATCTGTCGGATGCAGAGCGCGCGCTGCAGGTCGCTCAGGATCGCCTTATGCAAGCGATCCAGGACGGCGCGAGCGACGAGCAGATCAAGCAGCTTGTCGCCGAGTTGCGGGCCGCGCTCGGCCAATACCTCAAGGCCTTGGCCCAAAACGCGCGTGAGCGCGGTATGACCGCCATCCAGCCCAATTCCCCGGATGGCCGGATGCTGAGCGGCAAGGACATCGACGAATTGCTGCGCAAGATCGAGGATCTCGCCAAGACCGGGTCGCGCGAGCTTGCCCAGCGCTTGTTGAGTGATCTGCGAGATATTCTCGAGCGGCTTCAAGTCGGCATGATGGGCCAGGACGTCAAACGCGATCAAATGATGAAAGCGGTGGAGGGCCTGGGAGAAATCATCATGCAGCAGCAAAAGCTGCTGGATGAAACGTTCGATATGAAGCGGCAACAGGGCGAGCAATTGGGCCAGCGCGATGGCCAAAAGGGCGAGGGCCAGGGACCAAAGGGCAAAGCTGGCAAGGGTCAAAAACGCGGTCAGGCCGGGCAGGGTTCCGGCGGACTGGCCCAGCGCCAAGGCAAGCTCGGCGACGAACTCGGCCAACTGATGGAAAAACTTCAGGCGCTGGGCGCAAAGCCACCCAACCAATTGCAAGGGGCGGGGCGCGCAATGGGCGACGCGCAAAGTTCGCTCGACGAACAGGCGCTTGGCCGCGCCACGCAGCAGCAGACCTTGGCGCTCGACCGCTTGCGCCAAGGCGCGCAGTCAATGGCCGAACAAATGATGCAGATGCTGAGTGCGCAGATGGGGCGCCCCGGCCAAGGTCCTCGTGATCCACTGGGCCGGCCGGAACGCACGCAGGGACCGGACCTGGGTACTTCGGTCAAGGTTCCCGACGAAATCGATATTCAGCGCGCGCGCGAGATACTCGATGAGTTGCGGCGGCGGATGAGCGAGCCGAGCAGGCCGCTGCTCGAGCTTGATTACCTCGAGCGATTGATCCGCAATTTCTGAAATTGCTGTTTGTGCGGCTGCCCGATTGGGTCTGCTAGGCGGCGGCGCTCTGCAGCACGCCTCTGACCCGATCGCGAATCTGCTCGAGCGTGAACGGCTTTTGGATCACGTCCTCAATGACGGTCTGAAGGTTTGACGCCCGCTCGCGTTGCTGAGCGTACCCCGTCATCAGCAGGATCGGGAGCTCAGGCACATCCCGCGCCAGGCGAAGCGCCAACGCCACGCCATCGATGACGGGCATTCGAATGTCGGCCAGCAAAAGATCGTAAGAATGGGAAGGCGAGAGCGCGAGTTCCAGTGCCTCGCCGCCGTCGTGGACAGCCGTCACTATGTGGCCGTCCATCTCGAGCGCGCGGCGAACGAAGTCACGCACCGCTTGGTCGTCTTCAGCAAGCAAAATTCGCGCGCCGGTCACCTGCCGCTCCATTGTGCCCGCCTCCGAAGGACCGATGTCCGATCAATCGGAATCTTGCATGATTCGGCCGATGAAAGGCAATTCACGATATCTGTTATCCAGATCCATGCCATAGCCCACGACAAAGGTGTTTGGGCAGGAAAAGCCCGTGAAATCGGGATCGACCGCCGCGGCGCGGGTAACGGGTTTGTCCAACAGAACGCAGCTGGCAACGCTGCGCGCCCGGCGCGACTCCATCAGCGCCTTGGCGTAAGCCAAGGTTCGGCCCGAATCCAAAATATCGTCGACCAGCAGGACGTCGCGGTCAGCCAGGCCGGCCTCGACGTCGCGCAACACTTGAATGCGGCCGCTTGAGCGCTTGCCGCCGCGATAACTCGAAAGCATCAGAACGTCGATCTCGGGATTCAATCCGGCAGCATGCAGGGCGCGGATCAGATCGGCTGCGAAAACGAAGCCACCGATCAGAATCGGAACGACAAGCAGATCAGCGGGTTTGCTGGCTACGATTTCGTCCGCCAATTGCGATATGCGCCCAGCAATTTCCTCGGCACTGATCAGAACCTCTATGCGATCGGCGGTCTGCGGCGTTCCCGTCATGGGGTTTGGCCGTCACCGCGCCCGGGCGAACTTCACTTGTACGTTCTTGATCGATTTGGGAGGTGTCGGGATGCGGGCGACAAAGGGCGTGCGCTCGCCACCCGCCAAGGGCTCGTTGCGCACCTCAGCCGCCCATTGATAGACCTCAAGACCCTTGGCGTTGCGCAAGGCAAACACCACGGTCGGAACCGAAACGTCGGCGTCGGTGACATTGACGATATCGCCGTGGATCTCAAGGATCGACCGGCCGGCTTCGACGGTCCAGGTCGATGTCACCTTGTCGAAATCCAAGCCACGCACATTCACCGGCAATCCGATGCTGTTGTAGGCCGAAGCCGCACCCGGCAGGGCGCTGACGATTCCGACGCGTTGGGTCACAAGCAGGGTCATGACCAAAACTACGAACAGCGCCAACCCGGCCCAGCCGGCCATCAACATTGTGTCCATGCGGGGCGCGGGCTGTTCTTCGGGGATAACGATCGGCGGGACATCGACCCCTTCGGCGTCGCCGGCGACATCGTCATCGGCCGCAGTTTCAGCATCGGCGTCCTCAACGGGCGTCGCGTCGGCGTCGTCATCGGCTGTCGGCTCGCTCGCGAAGATTTCTTCGGGCTCAGCCTTAGCTTCGGGCTCTGGCTCGGGCTCAGGCTCAGCCTTAACTTCGGGCTCGGGTTCTGGTTCTGGTTGCTGCTCCGAGGCCACCGCCTCTGCCTCGGCAGGCTCGTCGTCATCGCCCCAATCAATGTCTTCGCTGCTCAACGGGTCCTCATCGTCAAGGTCGCCGACGGAATCCGCGGCATCGGCGGCCTCCAGCGTGTCCTCATCGACTGTTGGCTCTTGGGTATCGGCGTCGGCTGCCTCAGCGGCTTCGAGCGTATCCTCGTCGACCGTTGGCTCTGACGTCTCGGCGTCGGCCGCCTCAGCGGTCTCGAGCGCATCCTCGTCGACCGTTGGCTCTGACGTCTCGGCTGCGGCCGCAGNTGCNGCCTCTTCTTCGGACAAATCGGGTTCCGGCGCCCCAGACTGCTCGTCCGAACGGGTTGCCGGATCGGGATCTATCGGTTTGTCATCCGGACTTACCAACCAGACGTGCTCGCATTTTGCACACCTGACGTTGCGGCCCTCTTCGGGTATTTGTGCAGGAGTGTCGTAGCGCGTCAGACAACTGGGGCACTCAATAATCATAACGATGCCTCTAACTCGTGATTTGAACCCGCAATGCGAATTGGTCCATTTGGCGGCCAATCCGGTCTGAAATGCATTGATACAGAAGATACACTTCCGCATAAAGGGTTAGGTGACGGAGGATGGCAAAATTAGGAGGTCGGCGGAGTGATCCGATTTGAAAATGTCGGATTGCGGTATGGCATGGGTCCTGAGGTGCTGCGGGACATCAATTTCCACCTTTTGCCCGGTTCCTTCCATTTTTTGACCGGCCCGTCTGGCGCCGGCAAGACCACGCTGCTGCGCCTGCTGTTCATGGCGCTGCGCCCCAGCCGCGGTTTGACATATTTGTTTGGGCAAAACCCCAGCGACCAGACGACAGGGGAGCGGGCCGAGTTGCGGCGGCGGATCGGCGTCGTGTTTCAGGACTTCAGACTGCTCGACCATCTGACGACCTGGCAAAACGTGGCGCTGCCCCTGCGCGTCACCGGCCGCAGCGAATCCGACTATGGGGACGACGTGACCGAACTGCTCAAATGGGTGGGACTTGGCGACCGCATGCACGCTTTTCCCGCCATACTTTCGGGCGGTGAAAAGCAACGCGCGGCAATTGCGCGAGCTGTGATCGGCAAGCCGGAACTTCTGCTGGCCGACGAGCCGACGGGCAATGTCGACCCGCAGATGGCCAACCGTTTGCTGCGGCTTTTCGTCGAGCTCAATAAATTGGGGACTTCGATCGTGATCGCCACTCATGATCAGCTCTTGATGGAGCAGTTCAAAAAACCCCAACTGGTGCTGCATGACGGCCATCTGTCGATACGCGGGTGAGGGTATGAGCGCGATCGAAAGCATAAAGACGAGTTGGCTGGCGGTTGTGGTCAGATCGCTGGCGCCACGACGCTTTGTCAGAGCGGCCGACGCCATCGTGCCGCATGATTCAGTATCGGGACGCTCCCTTACCGTGGTGATCGCGATCATGTGCTTCCTGGCCTGCCTCACTGCGGGAGCCGTCCACCTGGTCTCCAAATCGGCCGATGCCTGGACACAGGATCTGGCCAGCGAAATCACCGTTCAGATCAATCCGGTGCGCGAAACCGACATGGAAAAGCAGGTCACGCTGATCGCGCTGTTTCTTGCCAAACAACCCGGCGTCTCCCGCGTCTCGCCGCTCAGCGTCGATCAGTCGGCCCGCTTGCTCGAGCCGTGGCTCGGCCAAAACTCCGAGATTGCGTCCCTGCCGGTTCCAAGACTGATTGCCCTCGAGATCGACCGCTCCACGTTGCCTGATCTGGAAGGATTGCGCCTATCCCTGGAAGAAACGTTTCCGATGGCAAAATTGGACGACCATCGCCGTTGGCAGGCCGAGATTCGCACCGTGACGCGATCTCTGGCGCTTGGTGGAATAACCGTCTTGGCGCTGGTGGCGGCCGCGACCATCGCCACCATCATTTCCGCAACCCGCAGCGCCATGGCTTCCAACCGCGAAATCATAGAAGTCCTTCATCTGGTCGGCGCCAAGGATCAATTCATCGCCAATGAATTCGACCGGCATTTTCTGGTGGTCGGCATACGGGCGGGGCTGATGGGTGCTGGCGCGGCTGCTTTGGTTTTCACATTGTTGCCCTTGGTGTTGCACCTGTTGGGCCAAGGCGGCCTGGCGGCGGCCGAATTCAAGCGTCTGCTGGGCGACGCCATTCTCGATCCGTTGGGGTATTTCATACTGTTTCTGGTCGTCGTCGTGGTCGCCGCGCTCTCGATGCTCACGTCGCGTTACGGCGTCTACGCCATCTTGAAAACTTACAACTGACTATAATTCAGGCATCTCATCGGCTACCGGTGACGGTAATTTGGCATTAGAATTGGGTTGACGGCGCGGTCGAGTCGGGGTCCGGTTTGCAACCGCGTCTGCTGAAAGACGCAACGGAACCAATGCAATGGCGCGTTTGCTGAACGGCTTGCGAGTGGTCCTTATCGGACTGATGATCGCCCTCGGCCTGTTCGCTGTTGGCTTTGTCGCATTCGCGAACACGATCGACACCGCCCGCACGGATCCCGCCCGCAAGGCCGACGGCATCGTGGTGCTGACCGGGGGGACGGCGCGTATCGAAGCAGGCGTCGATTTGTTGTCGCGGTCTCACGCCAAGCGCCTGTTGATCAGCGGCGTCAACCGCTCGACCACTCGCGAGGAGTTGCGCCGGCTTTTCCCGAAAGGTGGCGCACTGTTCCGCTGCTGCATCGATCTCGGCCGGCGAGCACTCAACACCACGGGCAACGCCATCGAGACGCAGAACTGGGCGCAGGCGAAGAATTTCACGTCGCTGATCGTGGTGACGTCCAGCTATCACATGCCCCGAACCATGGTGGAACTGCGCCGGGCGATGCCGGGAATAGAGCTGATCCCCCATGCGGTGGAACCCAACAAAATGAGTCTTAAGGCTTGGTGGACCGATTCCAACAGCGCCAGGTTGTTGTTCGTTGAATACGTCAAATATCTGCCGGCGCTGGCGCGCTCGCGTGCCGAACGGCTGGCCGGTGTTCGCGGGGACGTCGCCACCTTCGGCGCCGCCGCCGAGCACCCTTAGCCACTGTCGCGTGCCCCTGATGTTTCGATCCATTCTTTTCGCCATCGCCTTTTACGCCGTTTCGGCGGCGATGATGATCGGATTTTCATATCTGCTTTTCATCCCTCGCAAGTACGCAATGACGGCGTTCAGACGGCACGCCAAGGTCTCGCTTTGGCTGCAGCGACTGATCGTCGGCACCAAGATCGAGATACGCGGCCGCGACAGGCTCCCCAAGGGTCCCATTATTGTCGCCGCCAAGCATCAATCGGCTTGGGACACTTTTGCGCTTATACCGTTGTTGGCCGACCCCGCCCTCATCATGAAGCGCGAGTTGCTCTGGATCCCGTTCTACGGCTGGTTTTCGGCCAAGTTCAAGATGATCTTCGTCGATCGCAACGCCGGTCCCAGCGCCCTGCGCCAAATGGTGCGCGACGCCAAGGCGCGGGCCGATGAGGGCCGCCAGATCGTGATCTTCCCCGAAGGCACGCGCCAGAGCCCAGGCGCGGCGCCCGACTACAAGCCCGGGGTCTTTCTGCTCTACGACCAACTGAAGGCGCCGTGCGTGCCGGTGGCGCTCAATTCAGGGCTCTATTGGCCAAGGCGAAGCCTGATGCGTTTTCCCGGAACCATCGTCGTCGAATTCCTCGAGCCCATGCCGCCCGGACTGGGACGGCTCGAATTCACGCACCGCCTTCAAGAAACGATAGAAGGAGCCAGCGACCGGCTGCTCGCCGAAGCGGCAAACGACCCTGACGCGCCGCCGCTGCCAGAGAGCGCGCGAGAACGCCTCGAGGCCCTGGCGGCAGAATAGGCGCACGATTGCACCCAAGCCTCCCGTTTACCTTTTGTTAACCATTGTGGTACAAAAAGAGAACAATGGTACAAAAAGAGAACATACACTGCGGCGGCGGCGCCTGCCCATCGTATAATGGAAGCGCCGATGGACCACAGACGGCCACGGTCGCAATCCGATGAGCACAGCAACCGACATATTCTGCCCCATCTCGGAACACGTGTGGGATGCCAAATACCGGCTGAAGACGGAAACGGGCGCGCCGCTCGACCGCACGGTCGACGACACGTTTAAACGGGTCGCGCGCGCCGTTGCTCGAGCCGAGAAAAAAAAGCAACGCGCGCANTGGCAGTCCCNATTTTACGATGCCATGGCCGATTTCGCCTTNCTGCCGGCGGGACGCATTCTGGCTGGGGCNGGATCGGGGCGCGACGTGACGCTCTTCAACTGCTTCGTGATGGGCGAAATCGCNGACGACATGGGCTCGATCTTCGAGAACGTGAAGGACGCCGCGCTGACCATGCAACAGGGCGGCGGGATCGGTCATGATTTTTCCACNCTGCGTCCGATGGGCGCGGCGGTCGCTGGCGTCGGCGCCAAGGCCTCCGGGCCAGTGAGCTTTATGGACGTCTGGGACGCCATGTGCCGGACCATCATGTCGGCGGGCATGCGGCGCGGCGCGATGATGGCAACGCTTCGTTGCGACCACCCCGACATCGAGACATTCATCGAAGCCAAGCGTGATCCCCAACGGCTGCGCAATTTCAACCTTTCGGTGCTCGTCACCGACCCGTTCATGGCGGCGGTTCGGGGCGATCAAGATTGGGATCTGACGTTTGGCGGCAAGGTCTACGCGACGCTGCGGGCGCGCGCCTTGTGGGACCGGATATTGCGGGCGACCTACGACTTTGCCGAACCCGGCGTGATCTTCATCGACCGGGTGAATGCCATGAACCCGCTCGCCTATTGCGAGACGATCCACGCGACCAACCCATGCGGCGAGCAGCCGCTGCCGCCCTTTGGCGCCTGTCTGCTGGGATCGATCAATCTGGCGCGCCTTGTGAGGCGCCCCTTCGAGGCCGAGGCGTCTCTCGACGAGGAGCGGCTTGAGGAGTTGGTCGGCGTCGCGGTGCGCTTCCTCGACGATGTCATCGACATTTCGCATTATCCGCTCAAGGCCCAACGCCGCGAGGCCAAAGCCAAACGGCGCATCGGTCTGGGCGTGACAGGCCTTGCGGACGCGCTCATCATGTGCGGTGAGCGTTATGGGTCAAAGCGTGCAGCCGTGCTGGCCAAACGCTGGATGGGCAAGATCCAGTCCCGCGCTTATCTCGCCAGCGCATCGCTCGGTGAGGAAAAGGGCGTCTTTCCGCTGTTTGAGCGGGACCGCTATCTGGCCTCGCCCGCGATTTCCTGCCAGCCCGCAGATGTCCGCGCGGCAATCGAGCGGTCCGGCTTGCGCAATGGGTTGCTCACTTCGGTCGCACCCACCGGCACGATATCGCTGTTTGCCGGAAACGTCTCCAGCGGCGTCGAGCCGGTGTTCGACTTTACCTATCGCCGGCGCATTCTCACAGGCGACGACAGCGCGGACGAACATCTGGTCCAGGATNACGCCTATCGGGCCTTCCGCACGGCTTTCGGTCCCGATGCCCCACTGCCCGATCACTTCATCACCACCGCCTCGCTGACGCCTGGCGANCATCTGGCCATGCAGGCTGCACTGCAAGCCCATGTCGATAGCGCCATCTCCAAGACCGTCAACTGCCCGGAGGCTATGGACTTCGAGGACTTCAAGTCGGTCTATGACGAAGCCTATGACCTGGGTCTCAAGGGGTGCACGACCTACCGGCCCAATCCGATCACAGGCGCGGTGCTCTCGCTCAGCGGCGCTGAAGACGTTGACGAGGCGGCGCCCACACCCAGCCAGCGCAGATCAGGTTCGACGGAAAATTTCGGCGGCGACGTGGTCTATATGTCGCAACCGCTCGAACGCGACGATGCGCTTTCGGGCGCGACCTACAAGCTGAAATGGCCCGATTCCGATCACGCCATCTACGTCACCCTGAACGACATCAGCGTGGCTGGACGCAGACGGCCCTTCGAGATTTTCATCAACTCGAAGAACCTCGAACACTACGCCTGGACCGTGGCGTTGACGCGCATGATTTCGGCCGTCTTCCGGCGGGGCGGCGACGTCTCCTTCGTGGTCGAGGAGTTGAAGGCCGTTTTCGATCCGCGCGGCGGGCAATGGATGGATGGACGCTATGTGCCGAGCCTGCTGGCGGCGATCGGCGGCATCATCGAACGCCATATGCTGGAGATCGGTTTCATCGACCATCCCGTCGATTTGACGGCCTCAGACGATGACGAGGACGGCGAGGGCGCGCGCCAAGCCAAACGCGCGCTTTATTGTCCCAAATGCAGTCAACCGGCCTTGGTTTTTCAGGAGGGATGCCATACGTGCCGCGCCTGCGGCTATTCCAAGTGTTCGTGAGCCGGGCGGACGCTCCGCCACAATTCGCTCCCATTGCGTACGCGTTTTTGCCGTAGTTATTTCAAAGGGTTGAATTTCGACTCGCGATTCCCACGTTTTAAGGAGTGCCGGGGGTCGAATCTCAAGGGAATTCGATGAAAAGCAAAACGTTCAACAGACTGATGATGCGCGACCGCCGTCCCGGCGACGAGCCGGCGTTGATCTGCCTCACCGGCGAAGTGGGCGAGGGATTCCACTATTGGCGCGGGGCCTCCGGCGCACGCTATTTGCATACGGTTTTCGCGCTGCTCGATTGCCCCGAACTTCCCAAGGCCAACTACATTTTGGTGCATTGCGACGCCGAGGGCGCACGCCGCGCGCTGGCCATTGGACAAATAGTCGAAGACGTGAATTCGCTCAACCTGGCACATCTGCGCCGCCGGGCCGCGCTGCTCGGCGCCAACGAGATTCATATTCACATGCTTGCCGAGACGGCCATGGGCCGCCACGCGGTGGAGACCGATCTTGGGCTGCGCCACCTGCCCTCGAGCGAGCACGGCAGCGAACTTGCCAAGGCCGGCTAAGGGCGGCTTTTTGCCAAATCCAACTTGGGCTTGCGGCCGACCGGCCGGGGTACGGGCTTGAGCACGCCGTAGCTGCGGTGGCGGCGCCTTGTACGATTGCTCAGGTCGGGCGGGCGCGGCAACCGGCACGGGCAAAAAATATTGACCAATCTGTTCAGTCCGTGATCCGCGATCTCCGCGTGCTTCATGTGTTCGAGCGTTGAGAGCACATAGTCCGCGTTTCGTCCCGATCGGCCCACCGCATCGCGCACCATCCATGCTTGACGATGGACTGGCAGACCGCCGGCATATTGGGGATGGCTGCGATCGGTCAGGAAGCAGAGCGCACGAACCGACCGCGACGATCCATCCAGCAATTGAACGCGCCGCATCGCCTCGCGGTAGACGAGCGTCACCTGCTCCCGCTTTTTCAATTCGTTGCGGATATGGCGGGCATCATCGGCCGCCAGACGAAAGGCTATGCCCTGGCACCTTCCGCCGACATCGAGGCCAAGCACCAGGCCCGGCCGNCCGCG
>JGI24023J19991_10001561_pt1 | contig 17337 bp, 14 predicted proteins | sample Cruoilmetagenom1_FD_19991 | JGI IMG/M metagenome (IMG submission 19991) | reverse complement strand
TATGCATCACAGCTTCAGGCCATCTTTGCCCGATCTAAAAGTAGAAAAATATTGAAATAGCTTGCTATTCCTGCAACTTTTGTACCTAAGGCTATATCGGGCAGATCGAACAAACCTGACCTAAATCTGTACGCCTACCTGGGGAAGTTATTTCGTCCCCGTTCCTTAACAAAAACTGTTGTTTAATTTATCAGCCAGCTTGTTATCCGCTATCACCATATTCACATTACATTGGTCTATTATGGATTCAGGCATCTCCCGGCACAGGCAGGATTCAGGTTTCTGAACTATAGCGCCGCCTCCGGCCTTATTGATTGCGCGTATTCCATTGATCCCGTCATTTCCTGAACCGCTCAGGATCAGACCGATAGATCGCCCTTTCATTCTTCTGGCAAGGGACGACATTAAAAAGTTAACCGCACCTTTTCGTTTGGCTAATCGGGATGTCACTATATGAAGGATATTTCCGTTCCCGGCAGAATCCAGGCTGACATATTCCGTTCCGGCAGCTATATAACAAATGCCTGCCTCCACCAGATCGCCATCAACCGCNCGTTTTACATTAAACAGGCTGTTAGCATCCAGGTACCTGGCAAATGCATCCACATACCTCGGTTCGGCATGGATAACAATTATAAATGCCACCGGCAGATCCGGCCTCAGATAAGGGACGATTTTTAATAAAGATCCATAGCCTCCCTCGGCAGAGCCGACCGCAAAAAGATACTTACATTCCTGCAGGCCGATTTTTTGAGCTGACTTGCTTTTTTTTGATCTGATCAATCTGATCGAATCAATTTCCACTTCTGAGGCCAGGGTAATTTTTTTGATCATAGCCCGATACTGTTCTTCAAGATGTTCCCCCTTTACCTTGGACGGTTTGTGGATAAAATCTATTGCACCGTATTTCAACGCATCAAAGGTTACAGCCGCCCCCTCCCGTGTCAGAGAGCTTACCATGACAGTCGGTCGTGGATATTTAATCATTATATGCTTTAAAGCCGTTAATCCGTCCATTACAGGCATATTTACATCCAGGGTTATAACATCTGGATTAAGGCTGTGTACCATTTCAAGTGCCTCTTTACCATTACCAGCCTCACCCACTACCTTGACAGATTCACTCTCTTCAAAAACCCGGCATAATACTTTGCGGATAAGTTTTGAATCATCAACCACCAGTGTTTTGACAGGATTATTCATAGCCAAATTCCTTCATTTAATTCCAAAAATTAATTTTTTACCTGTTCTTCCAGATATCTTAAAAAAGCCTGATAATCATCTTCATAAATATCAAGAAATTGAACACCTATCTCATATTCAGCTCCTTCGTATTTAGATTCGGCAGGCACGGCAGTACACCAGACAACTTCAGCAATGACGGATAATGGCACTTTGGCAGCTCTATTAAAAAGCATGGAAAAATTTTTTTTATAATTCTTCCAGCCTTTAATTTCCATTTTCAGGTTTAATTTAGTGCCGGGTTGATAAAAAGAAAAACTGGAAAAACATACACCACCCCCGCCAATATTTTTCCCAATGCCCTCAGCCTCCGTGCCTTCTGGCAAAGGATAAATAATTTTGCTTATTTCAATCCTGATACTCTTTAGAATTCTTACAAAATCTCTTTGTTCTTGTTCTTTCTTCTGAATATTCATAATTATCCTGCAGTTTCTCGTTCCTTATAGCACTATTGACGCAATACCATCCGCAAGTTGATTTTCATCAAGCTTCAGATCAACCACCCCGGCCTCAATGGCATTTTGTATCAAGTTGGGATAAAGACAACATTCTGTAGTCTGCGCAATAGTAGTGCCATATTCTTTGTTAATAGATGCAAAACCTTCGGCGCCGTCTCTACCTGTTCCGTTTAATAAAACCCCAATACTGTTTTGATGAAATATTTCGGCAACGGAGGAAAAAAGATGGTTCAGGGGGGCTTCTGTTTTACCGGCCACCTTTAAACTGGGCTCTCCCCGAAAATCCCCTTCCATGCTGACAGCATTTTTATTGGAACCAAGATAGCAAACCCCTTGCTCAACAGGCATCCCATCCTGCGCAACCTTCATCCGCCATGGAACATGTTCATTAAATTTACTGACAAATGCATCAATTATTTTTGGTGAAATTTCCTGGCTGACTACTACTGCCGCAGGCAGCGTAGGTAAAAGTTTTGAAACAAGACGAATAACGGTATTTGGCCCCGCAAGATTTGTACCTATAGCGATAATATATTCAAGAGGCTGATAATCATATAAAGTTTCAATACGCTTTGATGCTCCCCACTTATCATCTAAACGGACCCGGCGCAAATTTTCGAGATTAACTGCTTGAGCTACCTTAATCCTGTCAATTATCAACTGTTTGATCGTATCAATATCATTCGAAACAGCGCCGGAAGGCTTTGGGATAAAGTCTACAACTCCAAGCCGCAAAGCCTCGAATGTAGCTGCCCCATCGCTGATCAAAGAACTTAGAGCCACTATCGGAAGAGGAGATTCAATCATTATATGCCGGATTGTAGAAAGCCCGTCCATAACCGGCATATCTATATCAAGTGTTATAACATCCGGCTTTAAAACCCTTATTTTTTCAAGAGCTTCCAAACCATTAACAGCTTCCCCGACAACCTCAATTTCCGGATCCAGTTCCAGAATACCTCTAATCGCCTTTCTCATAAAAGCCGCATCATCCACTACCAGAACTCTTAACTTGTTCTTAATATTCATCTTGTAAAAAATCCTCTCAAATTAACTGCCAAGCGCAGCACTCCCTATATACTTCGCAATCTCATCCGGACTCACTTCATGATCAGCCAGTTCTTCTTCCTGAATTATTTTCAAAGGATGTGGCATCAGGCATGTATCAATCTGCTGAATTAAAATTTTACCACCTTTTTTCCTGATATTCCGTAAACCGGCCGGATCTCCAACATCTGCCCCGGAAAGAAGCAGAACCAGCACCTGTCCCGCAAATGAATCAGCCACAGAATTTAAAAAAAGATGAAACATGCTGCCCCTGTCATCGTCAAACATGGATTGGGGTTCAACATTTATTAATTCAGTCCCACCGGCACTGTTGGTATTCTCATAATTATACCTGACAATATACCTGTTGGGCGATATATAACAGAAACCACTTGCTGGAGCTGCCCCGTCCTTTAACGGCATGAAATTAAAGCTGCTTCTTTGATCAAGATAATCCGACACCGGTTTTACAAACTCATCCGGCATATCCTGAAACAGCACAAGACAAGTCTTGTTATCCGGCCTCAACAGGGGAGCCATCCTTATCAATTCGGCATATCCTCCCATGCCGGAATTAATTATTACCAGTGTCTTACAAGAATGCCCAATTGTCGAATGTTCCTTGTTTTTTATAATACCCGCCAGCTTAACTCTTTTAAAATTATACATTTTAGCCATTGCCGCAGTAAATATCTTCTCAAGCAGCTCTATTCTGTGATTAGACATCTCTTCTCTTTTATCCGGTTTTTTTATAAAATCGACTGCACCCAAACGAAGAAAATCAATAATAACCTGATAAGAATTTTCCTCCGGACTGCTTATGATTAACACTGGACAGGGCGCTTGAATCATGATATATTTTAAAGCTGTATTTCCATCCATAACCGGCATATTAACATCCAGAGTAATAATATCCGGTTTTAATTCCTTAATTTTGCTCAAGGCTTCCTCACCATTTTTAGCGGTCCCGGCTACTGTAATTCTTTTATCCGAACTGATTAAATCAGCAAGAATCCTGCGCATCATTGTTGAATCATCCACTATCAATACTTTCAAAGATTCATCTTTGGAAGTTATTTCGGTGTTATTACCTGCTTCCTCTTTTTCATCTGCAAGACGGGCAGCCTCTATAAGCAAAAACTGATAATTTTGATCAATGCTGGTTTCAGGAACAGATTTTTCGACAATGGTTTCAAAACTGCCGCCTTTCCAGGAAAGAATCTCGTAAAAAGCTGCTTCTCCCACATTTTCCCGACAAGTTGAATGAACAATCCGGCCATCCCTGATATAAATAATTCCATATTCAGAGCCATTTTTTACACGGATTGCCATGTCTGAACAGGCCATGCAGCAGATCTGAATCAAATCAGTCAAATCAATATTGCTTAATGTTCCTGCAAAACCTTCATTTTCAGCAACTATATTTTTTTTAATGAATTGAATGTTCTTCATAATTTTCTACTGAAAATTGTTCAAAACGATTTGCCGGCGCGCCGGAATATTTAAGACGCTCTCTTCGGATCGACTGCATATTCATTGACATATTAATCAGTTCATAAACATCCAGGATAAGCGAGATACTGCCGTCACCAAGGATCGTAGCGCCTGAAAACCCGCTGTTATCCTGCAGGTAATCTGCCAGCGGTTTTATCACTACTTCTTCCTGTCCCAGCAAAGCATCTACAATCAATCCCACCTGCCTCATACCTGTATTGATTACAACAACAAATTCTTTGCCTGCGCCCTGAGGTGCAGCATTAATTCTAAAAAGTCTGGAGAGCCGCAGCAATGACAAAACAGAATCGCGCAAATGGATTACCTCGACACCTTCAATTACTGAAATATCGCTCTTTAAAACCTGCAGGGTTTCTTCCACTGCAGCAAGCGGAATTGTAAAAACATCTTTTCCTATCCTGATCATCAGGGCCTTGATAATGGCCAGAGTTAAAGGAATTTTGATTCGCAATCGTGATCCTGAACCCGGTTTTGAATCAACCTCAATAGTGCCGTTCAATTTTTCTATATTCTGTTTCACAACATCCATGCCGACTCCCCGGCCGGATGTTTTGCTTATTTTTGCAGCAGTCGAAAATCCTGGAATCATCAGGATTCCTATCAAATCTTTATTTGTCATTCTTTCAAGTTCCTGAGCAGTAAAGAGGCCTTTTTTTAATGCAACCTCCTTGATCAGATCCGGATTAATACCCCGGCCATCATCGGTAATTTCTACAACCACATGATTGCTTTCATGATATGAGATCAATTTGAGTACGCCTTCTTCGGGCTTGCCGGCTTTAAGCCGCTCAGAAACAGTTTCAATGCCGTGGTCAACTGCATTCCTGATAATGTGAACCATTGGATCGGCTATTTCCTGAATCACCATCTTGTCAAGTTCAGTCTCTTCACCTGCAATCTCAAGCCTGACTTTTTTGTTAACATCGTGAACAAGATCCCTCACCAGTCTGGGGTAACGGTTAAAAAGCTGAGAAATCGGCAGCATTCTTACTTTCATTACTCCTTCCTGTAGTTCATTGGCAACCCGTCCCAGCGTAGCGGTAGCTTCGCCGAGCCTGAAAGCAAGATCCTTGAACTGTTTAAATTCTTTTTGATCTATTTCGGCATTATCATTTAAATCCTGTTGTAACATCTTCATTTCATTAAGTATTTGTGAAAAACCGGCTCTACTGACAACCAGTTCACCCGCCTGATTCATCAGGGCATCTATCTTGCCGGAATCTACCCTGACACTCTGCCGGACAATATGCCGGCTAATTTTTGTTTCCTGGAGTTCTTTTTTGGCAGCAACCTGCTCAATTGCTTCTGGTTCTGGTTTTGGTTCTGGTTCTGGTTCTAATTCTGGCTGTAAATCCTGCACAAAATCATCCTGGCCTGCGGCCGGATAATTTTCATCGGACACCGCAACCTTGCCAACTACTTGATCAATAATTTCAGATACCGCCCAGGTTTCTGACAAGGATGTCAAATCTGTTTCTCCATCTGCAGCGCTTAATGCCGATTCTTCATAATCCGATAATTTTATTTCACTCTCTTTATTAAAAAAATCAGCTCCGCTTTTTACTTCAACCGGCATATCTTCCTCTGCCTCAATCTCAACTAACAATTCATCATCCTGCGCATCTGAATCATTAACTGTTTTCGTATAATCCTGTTCAACAGCAGACTCATGCCCCTGCTCCGTATCCAGATTCAGATCAGGCAGATGGATTTCATCCTCACCTTCTTCCTCTTCTTCTTCTCCCTCCTCGCATTCAAGGTCGACTGAAGCATTACCAGTCTCATCCGGCACGGCTATTTCCAAAACTTTTTTTTCAACATCTTCTACTTTAGATTCTACAGGTTCATCCTCAGGCATATAAAAATCAAAGCAAATCTCCTTATGGCGTGGGAAAAAAGCGGCTATTCGATCCAGATATTTTTTTACAGATTTGAAAAAATTTTCAATCTCACTACCATCGGCAAGAAACATCTCTTCCTGAAATTTTTCAACGCAAGAAATCCACTCTTCATAAACATTCACCAGTTCCGTAAAATCCATATAATTAGCAGAAGATTTCAAACTCAGGATGGCATTGATGCATCCTACAAGCAAATCGATGCTATTATCAGAACCATTCAATTTTTCAATCAACCCTTTAATAGAAAAAATATTCTCTTTTAAATGCTCAAAGAAAATATCAAAAAGTTCTTCATCATTATCATCTTCGTAAGTAACACTTGCTCCGGTTTCCGAATCCATCTCTGTTTCATCACCACCAAACAAGGGATGTGAAGTAACATTGATATCTGCACTTGTTTCCATTACGTCGTTACCAAATAAAGGATGCGAAGAAGCACTAATATTTTTATCAAAAGAATCGTCAATAATATTTACAAGCTCAATAATCTCATTATCATCTTCCCTGCGGGTTTCATCTTCTACATTATTTGATAATCCTATCAATTCTTCATCTTCGAAAAGCTCAGACGCAATATTTTCAAGCTCAATAATCGCATCATCACTTTCATTTGTATCATTTATATCTTCAGTTCCATCATTATCGACTGATAAAATTTCAATCCGCTTCAGGATATCGCCTATTTCGGTTTTTTCTTCATTATCATTGCCAAGTTCTGCTATCAGCATAACAATCCGATCTCTTGATTCCATAAGGGCATCAATGATTTTATCATTTAAGACTTTTTTACCCTGCCTGATCGCCTCAAGCAAATTTTCAAGTTTATGGGAAAGCATGGCCGTCTTTTCCGCCCCAATATATTCCGCTGAACCTTTAATACTGTGCGCAGTCCTGAAGACATCATTAATTATTTCCTGATTATCAGGTTCAGCCTCCAGCTTCAGCAGGCCAGCCTCCATTTCTTCAAGATGTTCTTCAGATTCAGCAATAAAATCCTGCAATAATGATAAATCTATCATGATATTCTCCTGTTAAAAAAAATAACCTATATTTTTGCAAAGCATATGCATACCAGCCATTATTACAAAAAAAGAGAATAACAGCTTAAGAAATTTTGTATCAACATGTTTTGAAATTGCTGGGCCGAGAGTCCCGCCCAGCATTACCCCTGCAGCCGTAAAAAATGCAATCTCCCACCTGATCTGTCCTTCCCATATATTTATAGAAGTAGCCAGCCAGCCAACCGCTCCTTCAACAACAACGGTGGTTGCAATGGTCCTGTGTATTTCCACTTTTAAGCAGCGTTCCATAACCGGAAGTATTGTTTCAGCAGTGCCGACCGAACTTGCTCCGCTTGATACGCCTCCGACAAAAGGAATCCAGGCATAAGGTATGAAATCTTCTATAAGAATATGCGATCCTGTATTTGCTTCAGGTTCTTTCAAAGAAAAAAGCACCCACAAAGCGCAGAAAATTACAAACAGAGCAAAAAACATCTTGGGCCAGGCAGGATTTACAACCTGAATGATATATAATCCCAACAAAAGACCCGGGAAACTGATAATAATCATGGGAAAAGCTATTTCAAATTCAACCTGTTTTTGCCTGGAATAATAAATCATGGCAGTTGTCATGCCGAATAACTCCGTAATCATGCCCGTCCCAACTGCTTCAGGGACACTGAGATCCAGCAGATAAATAAAAACAGGAAAAAAAAGAATACCACCTCCGAATCCCGATCCGGTTGCCAGGCTTGCAACAACAATCGCTATCGGAAACATGAACCAGTAATGAAACATCAGGCTGCATCCCCTTCCGATTCATCCCGGCTGATTACTCTGCCATTATCCAATCTGATGTTGTAATAATCAAAAGCCTTGACCATATTCTGCATATCCTCAATATCCTGCCGCACAAAGGCCAATTCTTCCTTTACTTTGTCGGAAAGGCCGCTATCCTGTCCAGCATTCACTTCCTCACAAATATTATCAAGCAACACAATATCATCATCTGTATGATTCCAGACATGCAGGAGGATCTCCTGCAGATTGGCAGCCAGATCATTAATCAGCTCTCCGATATTTCCTATCTCATCCTGATTCCTGACAGGAACCGTTTCATTTAGATGCCCGTCTGCTATCTTTTTGGCGGCCTTCCCGATTAAATCAAGGGGTTCTATTATATTACGCGTAAAAACAACCATAGTAGCAATGGAACAGATCATAACTATGGTCATAACAAGAATCATGCGATGCTGGAGTTTTTTCAAGACAGCCATTACTTTGTCAGTATTAAAGTCTTCCTTTTCATTTTCCTGAAGCTGATCAAGAATGCTTGCAGAGATCTGGCTGTTCAGGCGCTGACTTCCTATTTCATAAAGAAGTTGGGCGCCCACAGAAAAAGTAACAAAAATTATCAGGGCAAAATAGACCAGCAGCCTTTTTCTTAAATTGGAAATATTAAAAAGTTCTCGTATCCTTCCAATCCGAAAAATTTTTATACGTTCAGAGCTTCTTCTCTCCTGCCCATTCCAGGCATCCGGATTTTTTAAGATTTTCATAATTTTTCAGGCATCCTTCATATCACTTAAAAAATACTTTACAAAATAAACCTATCTGTGTTTATCTGCGTGCATCTGTGTCCCATTGTTCCTTCAAAAGTGTCAACGATAAATGAAGGATGCCATTTTTTATTTAAAATCAATACCCTGTTCACCAAACCCCGCTTTATTCCAGACCATCAATAATTGACAGGATCTCTCTGGTTTTGTGCTTATTCACATATCCCCTGGCTCCCAGAAGTTCCGCATCTTTTTTGTAATTTTCTTCATCCAGGTTCGAAAGAAAAACAATGCTGGCATCCTGATCGTACTCAAGAATCTCCCTGGCCGCCGAAAATCCGTCCATTACACGCATAGTAACATCCATGGTAACCAAATCAGGCTTCAAAAATTTATAAGAATCAACACCTTCAGCGCCGTTTTTGGCATTACCAACAATAGTATGCCCGGCACCCTCAAGAATACCACTGATCATATTTCTCATCATGGAAGAATCATCAACTACCAGAATTTTTTTACCCATTCCGTACCACCCTTAAGGAACGTGGACTAAATAACTTTCCCACCTTCAGTCTTCTCTCTTTCACTCATTGTTTTCAATTTCCTGATTTCCTCAACCCGCAGAATCCTGCTGAAATCAAGCAATGTAACAAGTTCGCCCTGTATATCACACACTCCTTCTATATACTGGCTGTCCATCCCTGCCGTAACAATATCAGGAGGCGGTTCTATTATACCGGACTGAACTTTCAAAATTTCAGAAACCGAATCTACAATAAAACCGGTTACACGGTTATCAACGTTTACTATTATAATCCTGCTGTCCGCTGTTTTTTTATCTGTCGAATCAGGAAGATTCAATCTTTTCCGCAACTCTATAACCGGTATTATATTTCCCCTGAGATTGATAACACCTTCAATAAATACAGGAGAGTTGGGAAGATTGGTTATAAGCGGAGTTCTGATGATCTCCTGGACCATCAGAATATCCAAAGCAAACCGGTCTTCACCAATTATAAAACCAACAAGCTGCAGGATTTCATCCTTTTCGGCCTGATCCGAAACCGAAGTTAATTGTTGTTCTTCCATATTAATTAGTCTCCATTAATTATTCGCCGTATCAGGTAACTGCCCTGTCCGGAAGTTACGGCAAGGCAGTTTTTATTATTATGCCTCATATTTAAAGGTTTGAACTTCTTGCTTAAGGGCAAGCGATTCCTGTTGCAAATCGTCAGTAAGACCAACAACTATTCCTGCTCCTTCAACAGTCATTGCGGCAACTTCAGCAGATTCCTCGGACATATCCACAAGCTTCCTGGAACGTCCTGCCTGCAATGATGTCAATTTCTCCATTTCATCCGATCTGCTAACAACTTCCTTCATTTCATCACCAATTTTATATGTATCAGAAACCATTGCTGCGACAGCCGTGGAGATTCCGGCAATAGCTTCCATATTGATTTGTCCGCCCTCCATAATTTTTTCCAGGGCAACCCTGGAATCATCTGTAAGCCTTGTCCCTTCCTTAACACGCTCAACTGAATCACGAATATGTTTGGTGATCTCCTTGGCTGCTTCAGATGAACGTTGAGCCAATTTTCCAACCTCATCAGCAACAACTGCAAAACCCTTGCCATGCTCACCAGCCCGGGCAGCTTCAATCGCTGCATTAAGTGCGAGCAGATCAGTTTTTTCAGCAATTTCCGTAATAACCCCAATGATTTCTGTTATCTGCTCAGATGATTCCGCAATATTCTGCATACCTTTAACAGTTTCCTCCACAGCACTTGCGCCTTCTTCGGCTGATTCAAGCACCTGCTGGCCATGTGCATTTGACTTTTGTGTTGACTGGCTCATTGCTTCCATGGAATTTACCAGAACATCAACATGCTCGCCAGAGTTTGAAGCTGATTCTTTCTGGGCATTGGAAAACTGGGCAACTTCTCCGGCTGTAGCACCCATTTCCGTAATAGTAGCCTGCATCGCTGTTGCTCTCTTCTGCTGCGCGTCAGCTCGATCTCTATTTGCGGTTGCACGTTTTCCAACATCAAGAGCATGCTTTTCAACATTAATTACAACATCGTCCGCGCCCTTGTAATTAGTTCTTAACTGTTTCATCAGATTATTCAATTCTCTGGACATAGCTCCGATTTCATCTTCGAATTCTATCGGAATATTAAGTGTAAAATCACGTTCAGTAAATATTCTACGAACTATTTCAGAGACTTTAATAATTGGTTTGGAAATCATATTACCCATAAAAACAGCTATAATCATTCCAAAAACAAGAGCGCCTATTCCTAATGCCATGGCAATATTGGCTTTATTATGCCCCTGGACAATAATTTGTTCCGATCTGATTTCCAATGCCTTTTGAACCAGCAGTTCAATCTCATCTGCTGTATCTATAACCTTGTGAACATGACTAACCATCAGCGCTGACAGGGTTTCAATTGCGGCACGGCCTTCAACAATTGCGCTAAAAGCCTTTTTATATGTACTCAAGCTATCTTCCACATTGACAACATGAGATCTTGCAATTTTGGAATCCCGGAATGATTTGCTAATATCATCTATCCAAAAGTAAACTGCCTTAACGTATTTAGGATCATTACGCATATAATAATCCTTTTCCCTCCTTCTTAATTGTAGAAGCATTTGCTGACAACCAGGTACAAGAATATTATCCAGGGCCTTTTCAATATCNGTTAANGCGCTATTCATGGCCCATCTGTATTTATCACGGGAATCCTTGCCTGCATCAATGTATCCGTTAAGTGACCTGGAATATTCATTAAGCCGCTCCTTTTGAATCCTCTTTGATATCACCTCGCATTGAGACTGTTCCAAAAGCCGTTCATAAGCGCTAACGGCCTTCATTAATTTATTTTTATCATTACTGTTCCTTGTGCGTGTATAATTATTGGTATATCTCAGCAATTGAAGATATCTTGTGTGCAGTTCGCCCACATCATATTGCTTCATAGCCTTCATTAATACAGCAGCAATATCCGTTACTTCCCCTGTAAGTCCGGAAAATCGATCAAGCCCCTGAACCTGCACTACCTTTACAAGTTTCTCGAAATCTCTTTGATATTCATCAGCAAATTCCATAATATTTTCAGCTTTTTTTATTGCTGCGTCATACTTAGCTTTATCTGCAAGTTCAATTCCAGCTTCAGCCTCTAATTTCACGTTGTCAACAAACTCTTTTATTTTATCGACATCTTCCATATTCTTGTGAAGCAAAAAATCATTTTGGACTGTTTGAAGGCTGAGCGCAAAAAATTTTGCAGCATCAGCATGCCCTTTAATAAGCACCTCATGATCCAGCAGGTTGATAAAGTTTTTGGTTACACCCCTGATCGTAAACTGATATATTGCAATAACTGCTACAAGAAAAAGAAATATCACCCCAAACCCGCTCATAATCTTGGTCTTAAGCTTTAGATTACCAAAATTTGACAAAATTGTTCCGTTCATTTCATCCTCCACATAGTTTAAAAAAAGATAAACAAAAAAATATGCTTCATGGCCGCTTTTTCAGATAATCTATCCCTTTGTGTTGCGGCTCAAAAAATAGCATAAATATCCAAATTAGCATCCCGTCTTCAAATTAACTTTATTGCAGCATTCTATTAAAATCGTTTACATTATTATCGGCAGCCATTTTAAATACTTTAATTTTTTTTAAAATTGACTACAGACCTCGGAAATCATAGGTTGAATAAAAATGCGAAAAGCGGTATCGGGCAACCACAAGGGATTGCCCCTACGAAAAACAAATGCACGGTGAAAACAATAGTAGGGGCAGGCCTTGTGCCTGCCCGCAGGAAAATGAAACCTTGAACACTGAACCTTTGAATCCGTGAAGGGTTACGAAAAATATTACCGATTGAAGCTGGCCAGTCACCTATTTAAAAGAACAAAGTGTCAAAAAAATTATGCTAAAAATGTCATTTTTACCGAGGTCTGGACTAAGGGCTCGCTCAAAAACAACTTTCCCGTTCCTAAATGTTTTCATTCAAACACTTTACACTTTAGCGTAATTTGTGATACGTTATTGTTTAGGACAAAACAAATATGATAATACTGAAAAACCTGAACAAACATTATAAATCCGTTAAGGCCTTAAAAAATATTAATCTGCATGTGATCAGGGGTGAACTTTTTGCTTACCTGGGGCCCAATGGTGCCGGCAAAACCACCACCATCAGAATTATGACCGGCCTTACAAAGCTTTCATCCGGCAAAGTTTTGCTCAACCGGTTTGACATTGAGCAGGATCAGGTAGCCGCAAAAAAAGAGTCCGGACTGGTGCCTCAGTCAATAAATCTGGATCAGGAACTAACTGTTGCAGAAAATCTTGATATTCATGGGATGCTTTATCAAATGCCGCTTAAGGCAAGAAAGTTTAAAACAGATGAACTCCTTAAATATATGGATCTTTATGATCGAAAAACAACTCTGGTCAAGCAGCTTTCAGGCGGCCTGAAGCGCAGGGTAATGATAGCGAGGGCACTAATGCATTCGCCTGAAATTCTATTTTTGGATGAACCTACAGTAGGACTGGATGCAAATATCCGCAGGCGTATCTGGGCAATTATAAAAAAAATTCAACAGGATGGGAGTACTATATTCCTTACAACGCATTATATTGAAGAGGCGGAATTTCTGGCACAAAGAGTTGCTTTTCTAAATGACGGGGAGATAGTTGCCCTGGATACTCCGAAAAATCTTATGGAGAAAATGGGGACATGGGCAATAGACATGTTTGAAGGGAGCAGGATGGAAACAACATATTTTCAAACAAGGGAAGCAGCAAAAAAATTTATGGCTAACCAGAAACAAAGTTTTACTTTAAGGCGTGTCAATCTGGAAGATGCCTTTCTAACCTTAACAGGAAAAAAAGTTATATGATTCACGGTTGTTTGGCAATCTATTATAGAGAACTCATGATAATGAAACGGCGGCTGCCCAAGATGATAGCCACAATGTCGGTTTCACCGCTGCTCTATTTAATAGCATTCGGCTATGCCATGGGAAGCAAAATAAATGTGGACGGGTGTTCATATCTGGAATTTTTACTCCCGGGTCTGATTGCAATGAGCAGCATGACACAGGCATTTTCTATAGCCAGCGAGATAAATATCGCCCGTTTTTACTGGCATATATTTGAAGAATTCCAGGCTGCTCCTATAAGCAATATTTCTTATGTTACCGGAGAAGTTCTGGCCGGAATGACACGAGCATTTGTCTCTATTTTTATTATACTTATATTAGGATATTTTTTCGGAGTTGTACTGTCATGCAATTTTTTCTTCTGGCTTGCCATTATACTAAACAGCTTTGTTTTTGCTTCTCTCGCAGTCGGCATGGCAATGCTGGTAAAATCACATGCAGACCAGTCAATGTTTTCCAGTTTTGTGATTACCCCCATGGCCTTTCTTGGCGGCACACTTTTCCCTGTAGACAGGCTTCCCATATGGGCGCAAAAAATTCTTTTTCTGCTTCCACTAACGCATGCATCAAAAGCAATCCGTTCGGCATCATTAGGAAACAGCCCTGAATATTCTTCCTATATTATTCTTTTTCTAACAGGGGCATTATTTATCAGCATATCTTTTTTATGCGTAAACAAAGCCAGAGATTAGGAACGGGGACGTTAATTCTTAGGGATGTGGAAAAAAATGATAGCTGTAGCCGTAAGCGGAGGGGTTGATTCCCTGATGGCCGCCTATATTCTTAAAAATGAAGGCCGCCAGATAACCGGTATACATTTTCGGACCGGCTATGATACAAAGTCTACAGAAAAAAGTATTGAAAGCATTGCAAAGCAGCTTGATATTCCAATTATAACAATAGATTGTGCCAAAGAGTTCAAAACAAAAGTGGTTGATTATTTTACAGAAACATACTTGTCAGGCAGAACTCCCAATCCTTGTATGGTTTGCAACCAACTGATAAAATTCGGCACAATCCTCTCCTGTGCCCGTGAAATTGGAGCATCAGAACTAGCGACAGGACATTATGCAAGAATAATCAAAGATAATAATGGAAGCCTGCATCTTCTAAAAAGTGTCGATATAATTAAAGACCAGTCTTACTTCCTGGCTCGCTTAACCCGGGAACAGCTTTCAGCAGCCATATTTCCTCTTGGTAATTTCACAAAAACAGAAGTAAAAAACATGGCAAAAAAGGCAGGCTTACAGCCGGTTGCAAATAATGAAAGTCAGGATATCTGTTTTATTAAAGGAAAGACTTACGGAGACTTTCTGGCAGCTCAAACCGGTTACAAACCACAATCAGGGGATATAGTAAATAAATCAGGGGATATTATAGGAAAACATAATGGCCTCCACCTTTTCACAATTGGCCAGAGACGCGGCATTAACTGTCCTGCCCCCAAACCTTATTATGTAGTCGGGATTGACCCGGAGTATAACAGGCTGACAGTCGGCAGCAGTTTTGATCTTTTATCTACCGGTTTAAAAGCAATAAACATAAACTGGATCATCCAGCCTCCCGATTCTGCAATCTCAGTCGATACGCGCATCAGGGGACGTCACATTCCTGTTCCATCCAAACTCTATCCAATCGGCCGGAAAACAGCGGAGATCATATTTAAAAAACAACAATCTGCTGTAACTCCAGGGCAAGGCGCTGTCTTTTATAGAGGCAATGAAGTACTCGGCAGCGGATGGATCGAAAAATTATAAACCAATGAAACGTTTTACAATTAAATCACTTGGCTGCAAAGTTAATCAATGTGAATCTGAGGATATTGCCGATGCCCTGAAAAAATCGGGTATAAAAGAAATTTTTCCTAAATCAGATCAACACCTTGCTGATATTTGCATTATCAATACATGCACAGTTACACAAAAGGCATCCATGCAGTCAAGGCAGGCTATACGACAGGCTATACGCTCCAACCCAAAAGCCAAAATCATCGTAACGGGATGTTATGCTGAAATTGAGCCTGAAGCGATAAAACAAATAAATGATACCTGCTCTATTATCGGACATTCCGGAAAAAATAAAATTTCGGAAATTACAGAAATTGTTTTGGATGGAAATACCGCTGCAACCGCTCTTCCGGAACAATCATTCTCCATTCAAAAAACAAGACCATTTTTAAAAATTCAGGATGGTTGCAATGCATTCTGTACCTACTGCATCGTACCTTATGCCAGGGGACGCAGCAAAAGCATGCCGCCGGCACAGGTTCTGGAAAAAATATTTTCATTGCAAAAAAATGGCTATCATGAAACGGTTCTTACCGGTATCCACCTCGGAGCTTATGGACAAGACCTTCATCCGCCCGTCAATCTTTATACTTTATTAAAAAAAATAGAACTCTCAAAACCTTCCTGCCGGATACGTTTAAGCTCCATAGAACCCCATGAACTGACCGATAATATTATTGATCTGGTTGNAAAATCGAATATCTTCTGCCGGCATTTCCANATCCCGCTCCAAAGCGGNGATAATTTAATTCTAAAAAAAATGCACCGTCCATATACAAGAGAATTTTTTAATAATCTGGTTTTAAAAATTCACAAATCCATTCCTGATGCCGCTATTGGAGTAGATATACTGGCAGGTTTTCCAGGTGAAACAGATAAAGCATTTGAGAACACCTATTCCCTTATCAAAGAACTACCGGTAACATATCTGCATGTATTCCCTTTTTCACCCCGCCAGGGCACCCCTGCAGCAAAGTACCCTTATCAGATATCACCTGCAATTGTGAAACCGGAAACCGCCAGGCTGCGCAAACTTGGGGCACTTAAAAAAAAAGCATTCTATTCCAGCTCAATCGGAAAAACAGCAGAAATCATAATAGAAGGAAAAAAAACAAAAAGCGGGCAATTAAAAGGAGTGACTTCCAATTATATACCGGTTCTTATAAATGGCGGAGATAACCTGAAAAACTCAATAGCAAAAGTAAGAATAAACAAATTAAACGATAATTCTGTTTCAGGAAATATCATATAAAAATCTCTCCTTTTGCCGCATGATTCTTACAACTGATTCTCTCCCGTCTTCTACAACTGACCGGAATTGCTCCATGGAACATAAAATTTCATTAAACGCACTTTCAATCCACGGCCCTTTATGACAAACGAGAACCAGGTCGATATCTGCCAAAAGAATCCGTTTAATAATTGTTTTGATATCATAACGCCCGGCGATTGAGCCCATATCAATGTCATCTGTCATAATCAGACCGTCAAATCCCATTTTTACCCGCAGCAAATCTTTTGCAATAACCGTTGAAAGACTTGCCGGCCATTCTCTGTCAATTCCGCTGTAAAGTATATGGGAAAGCATTATGCCGACAACGCCATTATTGATTGCGGCTTCAAAAGGCGGCAGATCAAAAGCAAAAAGCGCTTCAGGATCGACTTTTAGAAAAGGCATATCAATATGCGAATCAAGTATTGTGCGGCCTATTCCGGGAAAATGTTTTGCCACAGCCATAATGCCGCTCTTCTGTAAACGCTTTATTACTGTAACCCCCATTTTTGACACCCATGCCGGATTATCGCCAAACGCCCTACCCTTCATGACACTTTCAACACTCCTGCAAGCCACATCCATCACAGGA